>Ga0209724_1000329_pt1 | contig 48078 bp, 58 predicted proteins | sample grotaG_FD_184143 | JGI IMG/M metagenome (GOLD analysis project Ga0209724, IMG submission 184143) | Glacier valley bacterial and archeal communities from Borup Fiord, Nunavut, Canada, to study Microbial Dark Matter (Phase II) -... | ecosystem: Environmental > Aquatic > Freshwater > Ice > Glacier ... | reverse complement strand
CTATCCGGATTTTATGCGGACTCTCCACTCCCACTTCAGGTCAAATGACCGTCGCTGGATTTGATGTTTTCCGTCAAACCGAAAAAATCAAGCAGAACATCGGATATATGAGCCAGAAATTCTCGTTGTACGAAGATCTTACGGTTTATGAAAATATTCGTTTTTATGGCGGCGTTTACGGGATGAAAATAGCCGACCGAAAAGCTAAAACTGCTGAGATGCTCGATCGGTTAGAGCTTACAGCTTACGAAAATCGTAAAATCGGTGATCTGCCACTCGGGTGGAAACAAAAACTCGCCTTTTCGATCGCCATTCTTCACAGTCCTAAAATTGTTTTTCTCGATGAACCTACTGGTGGAGTTGATCCGATCACGCGCCGGCAATTCTGGAACCTGATTTACGAGGCCGTCGAAAAGGGAATTACCGTTTTTGTAACGACACATTATATGGACGAAGCTGAATATTGCGACCGGGTTTCGATCATGGCCGACGGGAAAATCGTGGCGCTCGACACCCCTGAAAAGTTGAAAGAACAATACAATGCAGCCAATATGGATGAAGTATTTTTAAAAATTGCACGATGAACAGATTCCTTGCATTTCTCCGGAAGGAGTTTTACCATATTTTTCGCGACCCACGAACCCTGATCATTCTGTTCGGGATTCCGATTGCGCAACTGATGCTTTTTGGTTATGTAATGACCAACGAAGTTCGCAATGTGAAAGTAGCAATTGTCGATCATTCAAAAGATGATCTCAGCAAACGTTTAAGCCAGCAGTTATTATCTTCCGGATTCTTTCAGTTGGCAGCAATTCCCAGTTCAGAGAATGATTATGAAAGTCTTTTCCGAAGTGGTACCGTGAAAGAAATCATTGTTTTCGAACCCGAGTTTGCAATTCATTTGATGAAAGAAGGGAAAGCCAATATTCAGGTAATCGCTGATGCATCTGAGCCAAATGCGGCGCAATTGACGGTGAATTATACCACAGCCATCGTTAACAACTTTGTCAAAAATGAGTTGATGAAAAACCAACCGCTTCCGGGAATAAATATAAAGGTCAGGATGCTTTTCAATGAAAATATGCGCGATGCCTATAATTTCATACCGGGCTTAATTGCTGTCATCCTGATGCTGATCTCTGCAATGATGACTGCAATTACAATCGCCCGCGAAAAAGAGATGGGAACCATGGAGATCCTGCTTGCCTCGCCTCTGAAACCAATCCAGATTATTCTGGGAAAAGTTGTGCCCTACATGATACTTTCAATCGTTAGTGCGTTGGTTGTATTAGCATTAGGGATGCTGGTATTTAAAGTCCCGGTAATTGGAAGTTTTGCGTTATTACTGGCCGAGATTCTTCTTTATATTTTCCTGGCGCTTACACTTGGAATTCTGATCTCCACTTTTGTTGATAGTCAGCTCACGGCGATGGCAATATCAGGTTTTGTACTTATGTTGCCAAGTATTCTACTCTCGGGTTTTATATTTCCGATTAAAAATATGCCAATCCCGTTGCAAATTTTAGCGAATCTGATGCCGCCACGTTGGTTTATTGAGATCAACCGGACTGTCATGCTCAAAGGTGGCGGATTGAATGAGATCTGGCCCAACACACTGGTTTTAATGGGTATGTCAGCGCTGTTTATTTTTATCAGTATCCGAAAATTTAAAATTCGTCTTCAATAGAAAACCATGCGAACACTATTTTATATTCTTCAAAAAGAGTTTGCCCAGATCTTCCGCAACAAAGGGATGCTGCCAGTTATTTTTGTGATGCCGCTCGTCCAGATGCTGGTTCTTGTTTTTGCAGCAACCAACGAACTTCGTCAGGTTGATCTTGCGATTGTTGACTTTGATAATTCGGCTTCATCACGAAAACTGACAGCTGAGATTACCGGAAATCCTTTCTTTGTTGTGAGGCAAAACCTCGCCAGTACAAAAGATGCAGAGGATCTTTTAATGCGGAATAAGGTTGACCTGGCACTGGTCATTCCCCGCAATTTTGACAAAGATTTAACTGTGAGTAAAAAAGCAGATGTCCAGATTCTTGTTGACGCAATTAATGGGATGGCGGCTCAGCTTTCGCTTGGATACCTCTCGAATGTGATCGGTAATTACAGCCAAAAGATATTGGTCAAAGCTGGTAAGCCGGAACCAGGTCTGATGAAAAGCATCGAGGTCAAACCAACTTATTGGTTCAATCCGCAACTCAACTTCAAGTATTATATGGCGCCCGGAATCCTTGTGGTATTAATCACTGTAATCGGAGTTTTGCTTGGCGGGATGAACCTTGTTCGCGAAAAAGAACTCGGAACGATTGAACAGATCAATGTTACACCCATCAAAAAATGGCAGTTTATTGCCGGGAAACTCCTCCCATTTCTTGCAATCGGGTTGTTTGATCTTGCATTTGGCTTGCTGGTTGCGAGGTTGGCATTTAATATTCCCATCAGGGGAAGTATGCCGCTCCTTTTTGGCATGGGAAGTATCTATTTGGTGCTTGTACTCTCGCTGGGACTTTTTATCTCCACGATCAGTGATACTGTGCAGCAGGCCACCTTCGTTACCTTTTTCATGCTAATTGTTTTTATCCTGATGAGCGGATTATTTACACCCGTTGAAAGTATGCCCGACTGGGCTCAGAAGCTCGATTATGCGAATCCGCTTTATTATTTCGTTAAAATCATGCGAAGTATCATCCTGAAAGGATCGAATTTCGCCGATATCTTTAATGAGTTTGCGGCTCTTTCTGTATTTGCAGTTTCGATGTTTGGATTGGCCATTTTCAGGTACAGGAAAACTTCATAGACCGTGATTGATGATCTTAATTTAATATTTGACCTTCTTTAAAGCGGGGTAAAATGGGTATTTTTGGTGCCAAGAAAATCAATACATTATTGAAATTGTTAAAATTTAATTACTTACAATGAAAAATGCAGATCTTTTAAAGTATGGCATTGATACCAATGCTGAAGTGATTTATAATCCATCTTACGAGGAGCTTTTCCAGGCAGAAATGGATCCTAAAAACACAGGATTCGAAAAAGGTATTCTTACCAATTCGGGAGCCGTATCTGTTGATACCGGTATCTTCACAGGAAGATCTCCTAAGGACAAATACTTCGTTAAAGATGCGATCACTGAAAAAGACATGTGGTGGGATGGCACAATCAACCGACCAATCAACTCGGATGTTTGGGATCATTGCAAAAAACTGACAACTGATCAACTTGGTTCCTCAAAAAAATTGTATGTTGTGGACTGTTTCTGCGGTACTAATTCTGATACCCGCATGAAAGTTCGCTTTGTAATGGAAGTTGCATGGCAGGCTCACTTTGTGACCAACATGTTCATCCGCCCTTCACACTACGAACTGGCAAACTTCGGCGAACCTGATTATGTATTTTTGAATGGTTCAAAAACAACCAATCCAAAATGGAAAGAACAAGGCTTAAACTCTGAAGTATTCGTACTTTTCAATTTAGGCCAAAAAATGTCAGTTTGCGGCGGTACCTGGTACGGTGGCGAAATGAAAAAAGGTATTTTCTCATTAATGAACTTCTTCCTGCCATTGAAAGGTATTGCTTCTATGCACTGCTCGGCTAATGTTGGTGAAGCTGGCGATGTTGCAATATTCTTCGGACTTTCAGGAACAGGTAAAACTACCCTATCAGCTGACCCGAAACGTTACTTAATTGGTGACGATGAGCATGGCTGGGATAATCATGGTGTATTCAACTACGAAGGTGGTTGCTATGCAAAAGTGATCGACCTGAGCAAAGAACACGAACCAGATATCTGGCGTGCGATCAAACGTGACGCATTGTTGGAAAACGTAACTGTTTTGGCTGACGGAACTGCTGACTTTTCGAAAGAAGCATCGAAAACAGAAAACACCCGCGTTTCATATCCAATCTATCATATCAATAAAATCGTTTCTCCTTCGAAAGCCGGACACGCGAAAAAAATCATTTATTTGTCGGCTGATGCATTTGGTGTATTGCCTCCAGTATCTATTTTGGACGAAAATTCAGCTCAATATCACTTCCTTTGCGGTTATACTTCAAAATTAGCCGGAACAGAACGTGGCATCACCGAACCGCTTCCTTCATTCTCACCTGCATTTGGTGAAGCTTTCCTTACCTTGCATCCTACTGTTTATGCAAGCGTTTTGGCCAGCAAAATGAAAGAACACGGAGCAAAAGCTTACCTCGTAAATACAGGTTGGAACGGAACAGGCAAACGTATTTCATTGAAAAACACACGTGCGATTATTGATGCAATTATTGATGGCTCAATCGATAAAGCTCAAACTGTGAAGATCCCGGTATTGAATTTGGTTGCTCCTAAAGCTTTAAATGGTGTTGACGCTGGTATCCTTGATCCACGCGATACTTATTCTACTGAAGCTGAATGGACTTCAAAAGCAAAAGTACTTGCAGCAAAATATATCAAAAACTTCGAACAATATTGTGACACCGAAGATGGTAAGGCATTAATTTCTGCCGGACCACATTTAGACTAAATATTTACCTGTTGTTCCTTTATTAATTAAACCTGTCTGAAAAGGCAGGTTTTTTTTTGTTAATAAAAACGAATTTGTATTTTTACAGGGTATTAATAAAAAGTCATGAAAAAACTAATTGCCTTGATTGTCATTACAATGTTATCGATGAACAGCTATAGCCAGAATTCGGAACCGGTTTACCTTTGGCCCGCTCAGGTACCCGGGGAAACAAAAAACAAACACGAACCGGTTCAAACTCCAAATAAAGAACGAGATGTCATTCGGCTGACCGATGTGACCAATCCCGCATTTCTGGTCTTCAAACCATCTAAAGAAAACAATAACGGGGCAGGTGTGATTGTTTGTCCGGGCGGAGGTTATGAAATTCTTGCCATTAACTTAGAAGGCTATGAAATTGCAGACTGGCTTACGAAACAAGGATTTACTGCATTTGTACTGCAATACCGGGTTCCAAAAAATCAGGAAGGTGCTTTAATGGATGCACAAAGAGCCATTCGGGTTATTAGAAATGATGCAGCCAACTACGGATTGAAACCGAATCAATTAGGGATTATGGGATTCTCGGCGGGTGGAAGTTTATCGGCAAGGACTGCAACTCTATCTTCAAAGAAGACTTATTCTCCTGTCGATAAAGCAGATTCATTATCTTGTCGTCCCGATTTTGCCCTTTTGATTTATCCGGCTTATCTTGATTTGGGAACCAACAGGGCGTTAACCCCGGAATTAAAAGTAGATAAAAAAACACCGCCGATGTTTCTTTTCGCAACAGCAGACGATACTTACAGCAACAGTGCATTGGTGATGGCGACTGCGCTGAGAGATGCCAAAGTTCCTGTCGAATTGCATATTCTGGCCAATGGCGGACATGGCTATGGTTTGCGAAAAGGTAATATTGCCGGCGAAACCTGGCCAAAACTGGCTGAAATTTGGTTGAAGGATATTATTTCAGTTAAATAATCAACCAGATTTGTAATTATTAATTGTCAGATCGTCAAATCGATTTTATCCTCTAAATATTTATGTATTAAGGCTGCAACTATATTTTGATATGGAATTCCTATTTCTATTTCTTTTAATTTCAGGTTTCGTATATCTTTCTCCGTTAAATTAATCCTTAATTCGGCCTTTCTTTCGATCGTATCTTCTGCAAATTTTACAGCATTTACCAAATCAGTCTTTGAGGTCTTTGAAATTTTCAACTGATTACTTTGGTGCCGCTGCAAAATATCTAATTCTTCTTCATCTAATTTTGTTTTCATCTTGTCGCTGTTTATGCTTTTTTGTCGCTTTTCTACTCGGTATTATTGTTTTCAAAAATAATTCATTTGTGCCTTCAATAAATGGAATTAAATAAATATAGTCATTTATTTCAATTTCGTAAATTTTCTGACCGGGATATTTGATCTGGTTTGGATGATCGTAGACTTCCTTTACCTTATGTTGAGAAATTGCCAAAATTACTTCTTCAAATGAAATACTACGATTTTTCTTTAACCAATCATTTTTTTCTATATTCCAATTATAAAGCTTCATTTACTTATTTTACTTTTACAAATTTAGTAAAATCTTTAATGAGAATAATATGACCCCCACCTACTTTGCAACACAGCAGGATTTCAGAAACTGGCTTGAGAAAAACTACGACAAGAAGACCGAACTCGTGGTAGGTTTTTATAAAGTAGACAGTGGCAAACCCAGCATCACATGGCCGCAATCGGTTGATCAGGCACTTTGTTTCGGTTGGATTGATGGGATACGAAAATCAGTCGATGCGGAGAGTTATTGCATCCGGTTTACACCCCGAAAACCAAGAAGCACATGGAGCGCTATAAATATCAGAAAGGTGGAGGAGATGAATAAACTCGGGTTGATGCTTCCTGCCGGACTTGCTGCTTTTGAAAAACGTAACGAACAGAAATCAGCCATCTATTCCTACGAAAACAGGCCTGAAAAGCTTACAACCGAATATGAATTAGTATTTAAAACTCACCCAAAATCATGGGAGTTTTTTCAATCGCAATCCAAGTCTTATCAAAGGACAGCGATTTATTGGGTAATGATTGCAAAGCAGGAACCAACCCGGCAAAAACGACTGCATGAATTGATTTCGGATAGTGAAAAAGAGCTTAAACTTAAGCCGTTGCGTTAAAAGAATATTTAAACTGTTTGCCTTTCAGCAGTCAATTCGCGTAAGTAATTTGGACAAAAATCAAATCCATTTTGCCAGGTAATGCCGCCGAATTCATCAATTTTAACTTGATTAAAATAATCAACATCAAGTAATTTAGTAGAAATTCCTGTTGTGATATAAGGTCTTATGTCGATTTTCGCGTCAAAATTATCGGCAAACCGAATCCAAATATGATAGTTTTCTAATGGTCTGACTTCAATTATTGATTCCATACTTTTTTATTTAAGTGGTTCAATATCTTTTAATTCTTGCTTTTGACGTGCTAGTTCCCAAATCTATTCCTCGTTATTCTGAATAAACTCATTAATAATAGGTTCTGCTTCTTTGAGGTCTGATTCCTGGATATAAAGATCACATGCAGAAGGAACGCCACTTACAAATCCAACAGTAAGTCCCGATTGAAAATCATCTTTAATTAATGCTGAAATCTCAACCTCTTCCAGTCTTTCTTTCAAAAGATAAACCAAAACTTCGGTGCCGGTAAAAACCCTGATCAAATCATTTCCATTTTTCATCTTGTCGTCTTTTAAAGTTTTATGCTAATAATATCAAAGGAAACGATAAAAAACAGACTTTCAAAATTTTACATAAAGAAATACTGATATTCAGGACATTTCTTTCGGGAATAAAATTATCTGAAAGTTTTACTTTTGAAGCAAAGCAACTTCTCTCCTATCTTTCACATCAAATAACTAACAATCCAATATCTTTAGTTTGAATCAGATAAAATCTTTTATTTTTGCTCATCCTAATTCTTAACCCGGTATAGTATGATCACTCGAATCCTGACTCCTCTTTTATTTTGTTTTATTTCATTCGGTTCAGTTTGGGCGCAAGGTATACGCGGACGGATTACCGACGCACAGGGTGAAGCAGTTCCCTTTGCGAATATTTACATTCCGCAACTATCGACCGGAACCACTTCGAACATCGACGGAAATTACGAACTAAAATTACCGGCGGGAAACTGGAAAATCTTGTTTCAATACATCGGTTACGAAACCCAGTCCTATGATTTGGTCATCGCGAAAACGTTCCAGGAAAAAAACGTAAAGCTGATTACACAGAATTATACGATTCCGGTAGTCACGATTCTTGCTTCGGGTGAAGATCCCGCATATTACATCATGCGGCGGGCCATTGCTTTGGCACCTTATTACCAGAAACAGGTTTCAAAGTATTCGTGCAAGGTGTACCTGAAAGGATCGGGCGTGTTTGACAAGATTCCGGGAATATTTAAGAAATCGGCTGAAAAAGATGGGATAAAAGAGAATGAGCCATTTGTGGTTGAGACTGTCAGTAAAATTGATTTTGAATTGCCCGATAAAATAAAACAAGAGGTGCTGGCAATGCACTCATCAGGAAAGGACAACAATACCTCACCCATGGGCATGATTACAAATAATTTGTACAATACTGATAAATATGGAGTTGTTTCGCCGGTGGGTGTAAACGCATTGAAGGTTTACAGGTTCAGTCTCGAAGGCGTCTTTGAAGATCAGGGTCGTACCATCAATAAGATAAAGGTGACACCAAAGACCGATGGCAAAGATGTGTTTACGGGCTATATTTATATTGCCGATTTATTCTGGAACATTCATTCTGCCGATCTGAATCTGCATATGCCGATGATCGATGTGAATATGCATCATCTTTATGCGGAAGTGAATAAAGATACCTGGATGCCGGTAAGTCTCGATTTTGATATGAATATGGCCGGATTTGGTATTAAAGTGAAGTTCAAATATGTGGCATCTGTTACCGATTACAAAACGACCCTTAATCCGGCCCTCGACCATTCATTTTTGGAAAAGCTTAAGAACCAGCAGGTAAATGATCAACAGCTGATTGAGAAGATCGTATCTGAAAGCAACCCGGTTAAACTACCCTCCGCAAGCAGAAATAAAGTACAAAAGCAGATCGACGAGCTTATGGAGAAGCCAGCCTTAAGTAACCGCGAAACAGTGAAACTCAACCGGATGATGGAGGCCGAAGCCGAACGTAACAGTCCTCCCGAACCGCTTGAAATCAAATCAACATTAAAGGTTAGTTCGAAACAGGTAAATAATGATTCGGCTTATTGGATTAGCTTGCGTCCAATTCCACTCACGGAGAAGGAGAAGATCAGCTTTATCAAAAAAGATTCGTTTTTGCTGGTTTCGGCCAAGCCGGAATACCAGGATTCGGTGCGAAATTTCAAAAGAAAATTTAAATTCAATCACCTGATTATTGGGAAAACCTACGATTATTCAATTGATTCAATCAAGAAACAGGAGCGTTTTGCAATATCGGGAATCTTGTCTCCCAACTCGATATCCTTTAATTCGGTTGATGGTGTGCGCGTTGAGTTTCCGTTCTCGTATTATAAATCCGACACAACGGGCCACATGTTTAAGTTGAATCCAACTTTGGGATATGCTTTTGCCAGGGAGAAACTGGATGCAGCTGTATCGTATGAACAACGATTAAATGGTTTGAAAAACAGCCAGTTTTCAATTGGTTTCGGAACCACGACCGTCGATTATAACCGCGCCTCGGGTTTGTCAAACATGACCAATGACTTTTATACCATGATGCTCGAAGAAAACTACAAACGTTTCTACCGGCGAGATTTCATTCAATTCACAACCAGCCGCGATCTTGCAAACGGACTAAATCTGAATCTTCATATTGATTACAGCGATAACAGCGCATTAACGAACCATTCCAAATATTCGTTCATTGATTACAAGGACAAGGAAATTCAACCCAATGTTCCATTGAATAATACGTTGAACTCATGGCAACTCGGGAATCATCAGTCGTTGGTAAGTCAGGTGGCTTTGGAGTACACACCACGCCATCGGTATTCGATTCGAAATAACACAAAAGTGTATGCCGAAAGTAAATATCCAACCTATTCGCTCAATTACAAAGGCGCTTATTCTGGTATATTTGGCAGCGACGCACGTTATGATCTGCTAAAACTTGGTATCCGTCAAAAAATCAAGTTTGGTATTGATGATCATTTGTCATATGTGGTAAATGCGGGTACTTTCCTGAATTCGTCGAAGGTATATTTCGAAGATTTCCGGCATTTCAATACACAATCTACCGGGTTTGCCTTTAATTCAACTGAAAATAGTTTCAGGTTATTGCCTTTTTACGAGTTTTCAACTCAAAAATCGTTTGTGGATGCGCATATCAACTGGCAGTCGCGCAGGTTAATTTTAAAACATCTTCCTGTCATCAGAAACTCGTCGGTTACAGAAAACCTGTTTATGAATTTTCTAAGTACGCCTGAGATGAAGAATTATATGGAAGCAGGCTACGGCCTCCGACAATTGTTTCTTTTATTGAATGTTGAAGGTGTGGCTGGTTTTGAGAGCGGCAAATTTCGTTCGGCAGGGATCAGGGTGAGCATCAATCTAAAGTAGGTTTCTTTACGATTTCTAACAGTTGTTTCGGGTCTTGCCGATTATCCCAAAATGCAGTAATGATTAAGGTATTTTTATTCAATTTATAAAAGAGACTAAAATGTCCCATCGCGGACTCTCTTGTTTCAGGATAAGTCGTCGTCTTAAATGATTTTGGATGTCGTAGAATAATTTGAATTCGGTCGGCGATTAATTTGATTAAATCTTCGGCAAATACTGTTGAGCCGTTATGTTTTGTCCAATATTTCAAAATCGCTCTTCTTTGTCTGGCTGCTGTATCTGTCCAAACTACAGTTCTTTTACCCATTGCAAATCCTCTTTGTCTAATTGATCCTGAGAAATTAGCTTTCCGTTTTGAATATCCTTGTCGCTTAATTGAAGCATTAAAGTTTGCTCATTCGTTAATTTCACTGTATCATTATCCGAAGAACTCCTCTCTACCAACTGATAAATAGTTGACAGATAGTCTGCATCAGTAATGGTCAGGAGTTTATCAATGATATTATTTCTTAATATATCCGTAGCTTCCATGATTTAAAAGTTTTATCAAATATCGCAATTTTCTTTCTACCGACAAGAATCATTGTGAAATTACAACTATCGTTCCGTTGGAATCAGGGTAAGCATCTATCTCAAATAACAAAAATGTAAGGCGATCCTTCCGACATTTAAAAGGATGACCTTACATTTTTACTTCGCAGTGACTTTTCCGGTTACTTCTTTTTGGCAAAATTCACAATCAGGAAATAAATAATAAAACCAAGCGAAATAGAAACAAGTTCAATACCAAATGGCAATAGACTATCGCGCATAAAATCCTGGTAATGATCATGGTTGCTGAAACCCGGACCCATCTGGTCAATCAGGATAAACCCGATTCCGCCAAAGAAAGCAACCAAACCCCATTTCAGGGAAGGATACCTGTTTACCTCCTGGTTCTCGGTAGTTGCAGAAGATACCTTTTGTTCCAGAATTCCGGCATTGTCAATATGACCGGTCTTGATGATCATCCGTTTTAGTAAATAATCGGTGAAATTTTTAAAAATCTGGTAAATCGCGAAAAAGATTACTGCTGGAATTAAAAATTGTGGCATAATTTTCAGTTTTTAAGTGTTTGTAAGATGTGACGCCACTGGTCTGCGAAATGTTGCAGTGGCATTTCGTTTTTTTCGAAAAAAATTGTCGGTACCTTGTGCAACATTTTATCTCCAATGGTTGTCAAACCTGAAGTATGAATGACACTGAATTAGTAAGCCAGGTATTAAACGGAAATATGAAATCCTTTACGTTTTTGGTAAATCGTTACCAAAAGCTGGTGGTACATATTACGGGGCGGTTAATTCAACGGCACGAAGAGTTGGAAGATGTCAGCCAGGAGGTATTTCTGAAAGTGTATCAGAACCTGGGAAAGTACCGGAATGAATGTAAATTGTCGACATGGATTGCGACGATCGCTTATAACACAAGTATCAATTACCTGCGGAAGTTTAAAAAAAGTGATGATGCTAATTTGGATGACAAGGCAATATTGGATAAACTCACCGACTTTCGACCCGATGATTACGAGACAACCGATCTGCATCGTTACATTCGTGAACAGATTGAATTATTGCCCGTTCAATATCGTACCGTATTAACGCTGTATCACCTCGAGGAGTTTTCGTACCAGGAGATCGAACAGATTACCGGAATGCCCGAGGGGACGGTTAAAAACTACCTGTTCAGGGCCAAAGCACTTTTAAAAGAAAAACTTAAGTTTGTTGTTGACGAAAACAGTTTAAAATTAGTGAAGGAGATTACCAATGAAAAATGAAGAACTGGATTATATAATAGAAGAATCGTTCAGAACGGAACCTGATTTTCGCCTGCCTGCTGATTTTGCAAGGAGGCTTACCTTATCGGTTACCCGCCGTGAGCAGTGGAAAACTGACTTGCGCGAGTATCTTTACCTGTCTGCAGTGCTGATTTCATTGCTCGCAGTAGCAATAATGATCTATTATCTGATTGACAAAGAAATCGTGATTCGTTTCTTTTCTTTTATCACTCAAAATACGCTAAACGTGGTTTTCATTGTACTTATGCTGAATTTCATCTGGTTTACCGACCGGGTACTACTGCCCCTGCTATTTAACCGTTGGAAAAGAGCCAGTTGAATATGAAAATAGTTTACTTATTTATTCTTGTTACTTATTTCAATCTGAGAAGTCACATTAAGGTAATGTTGAAATAGTTGGAACGATAAGGAGTTTGTGTACTTTTGTCGCAAAATATTTTAACTATGATTTACATGGCAGACACAGCCGATCTGGATGAACTCCGGAAGCTGTACCTTTTTTTTCCCCTCGAAGGAGTCACTACCAACCCAACAATTTTAGCCCACGCAGGAAACAAACTATCGGTTGCCATTGAAGGCATTCAGAATCTGGTTGGATCCGGAATGGTACACGTACAAATGGTCTCTTCCGAATCGGACGATATGGTGCGTGAAGCAAAGAAATACCGTAGTTATTTCGATTTTGGTGATAATTTTTATGCCAAGATACCCGTAACTGCCAATGGTTTCAGGGCAATGCGTATCCTGAAGGATGCCGGTATCAATGTAACTGCAACTGCTATTTTTACGCAACAGCAGGCTTTGGTGGCGATGAAGGCCGGAGCAGATTTTGTCGCTCCATATGTTAGCCGTCTCGATAATATTTCTTCGCACGGAATTGAAGTGGTTGAAAACATTGTCGATAATATATTAGAGTATGGTTTGAATGGTCGGGTTTTAGCCGCCAGTTTCAAAACGGTCGACCAGATCTACCGCACAAGTATGGCCGGAGCACACTCTGCAACCATCAGTCCCGAATTACTTTACCAGCTGATCAAACACCCTATGACCGATATCGGTGTGAAACAGTTTGAAATTGATGCCGAAGGACTTTACGATATTGAGTTTTAAGTAGCAGTCAATGATATCGAAAAAGGGATTTTATCGCGAAGATGAAATCCCTTTTTTGCTTTAATATGGCAGAATCTTCATTAAAAATTTCTCAAAAGATAACTTTTACAATGAAAACATCTAACAACCTGGTATTGAAATTTGAAAAATATGATTGATCCAAGAACCCCGAATTTGGTGTGATCAATACTATTTTTTGAGGATCCTCCTGAAATTACGCTTAGGATAAAAAATCAAAAAAAAGTGACTGTACAGACAGACTCAAATTATGTTTTTATTAACACACCCCCCATTTTAAAATCCTAAAATTTACGAATGAAATATTTTACAAATTAATAACAATGATTTTTAGGGGGTACTTACCAAATTATATAGTTTTACATCCGAAATACCATCAAATGAAAGGATGTAACATATGGATTTTTGCAAAAAAACGGGATCGGATTGTTACGGTAAGAAGGAACTCAAACTTCTTTTCGAAATCAGTACGCTTCTAAACAAGGTAAAACGCGACCTTAAAAGTAATTTATTCCCTGTGATACAATTACTAAGCAATTACTTAAATGCGGAATATGCCATGCTCACAATCATCAACAGGGCCAATAGCAATATCTCGCTTGAAGTCTCCTTCGGATTAACAGAGGATGAACAAAATCGTGGAAATTATCAGGTTGGTGAAGGTATCATCGGAAAAGTTGTCGAAACGGGAAAGCCTGTTGTTATCCAGAAAATCTCTGAAGAAGAGGAATATCTGAATAAATTATGTCTTAAGCTCGAAGGTGATATCTCTTTTATTTGTGTTCCCATCCGTGAAGAAGATGAAATATTGGGCACACTGAGTATTCATCGTGTTTATAATGAACACATCACAATATCTGAAGATGCCCGTATTTTATCAATTGTAGGTTCTATGATCGCACAATCGGTGCGAACCAGACAGGAATATGCGGAAGAGATTGCGGAGTTACGCGAAGTGAACGAAAAATTGCAATACGAACTTAAAGAACGAATTTATCCTCATAATATAGTCGGCAAATCGGGAAAAATGCAAACGGTATTTGACCTGATCGAAAGAGTGGCACCCACAAATTCAACGGTCCTTATCAGGGGAGAAAGTGGCGTGGGTAAAGAGTTAATAGCCGATGCAATACATTTCGGCAGTTACTGCAAAAACAAACCGTTTATCAAAGTAAATTGCGCTGCATTGCCAGATAGTCTGATCGAGAGTGAACTTTTTGGCCACGAAAAAGGGGCCTTCACGGGCGCCAACTCGCTGCGCATCGGAAGGTTTGAAGCTGCAAAGGGAGGCACTATTTTTCTGGACGAAATCGGTGATCTTCCAGCTACAACACAGGTTAAATTATTGCGCATTCTCCAGGAACGTGAATTTGAACGTGTTGGCAGCACCATTCCAATTAAGGCTGACGTCCGCATCGTCTGTGCAACCAACCGTAATCTGGAAGAGCTCATTGAAAAGGGGGAATTCCGCGAAGATCTTTATTACCGGATCAACGTTTTCCCGGTTTACATCCCTCCATTAAGGGAACGGATCAATGACATCCCTGGGCTGGTTGATCATTTTATCAGTAAAATAAATAAGAGTCAGCATAAAAAAATCAAGCGAATCTCGTCGTCTGCCATTGACATGCTCATGGTTTATCATTGGCCAGGCAACATTCGGGAACTGGAGAACTGCATCGAAAGAGCCTGCATTTTATGTACGGGCTACGTGATCAGGGCGAATAACCTGCCTCCAACACTTCAAACCTCTATTTCCTCAAAGACCACATCGGTTGGGGTACTTGAAACCGTTATCGGAAAAGTAGAAAAACAGTTATTGATGGAAACCCTCCTTTCAACGAAAGGAAATTTAGTTAAAGCTGCAGAGGTTCTTGGAATTACCGAACGGATGATGGGGATAAGGATCAAAAAATACGAAATTGACCCAAAGCGGTTTAAGTTGTCGAGATAAGTCAGGAAAAAGGATAAAGGATAAAGGGGAAAGAAGTCTTTTTCAAATCAGCTAAATAGCATTTTAACACACTAACACATTGAATAATATCACTTTTGCTTTTTGTGATTTTTCAGACGAAGTACACTGCAGTGAATTAGCAACATTGATCAACCAGTACATTGCAGTTCCGATGGGCGGAGGGATTCCATTGACTCCCTTTCAGCAATTGAGACTTGTTGACGGATTGGCAAATCACCCTTCGTGCTTTGTACTTTTTGCGCTGCTTGACCATCAAATTGTTGGCCTTGCGACCTGCTTTATCAACTTTTCAACTTTCAAAGCCAAACCTTATATCAATATCCACGACCTGATTATCGAAAATAACCACAGGGGAAAAGGACTTGGCAAAAGCCTTATGCAACAAATTGAGTCGATTGCCAATGAACGAAAATATTGCAAAATCACGCTTGAAGTACGCGAAGACAATACAGCTGCCCAAAAGCTGTATACAAAACTGGGGTTTAAAGATGCGGAACCCAAAATGCATTTCTGGACAAAAGGATTATCTATTCAATAATTAAGACTAACCTAACACAAAATTAGCATCCTGTTTCCTTAAAAAAATTCACATTAGTTTACTGTAATTCAATATACTTACGCCATTCCTACATTTAGGTAGTCTAAAATCCTATTATCGCTTCATCGACCTTTTTTAAGGGCAAATTCTCCGCTATAACTCAATGGTCGTCAAATTCTATGAATATCTAATCACCTATAAATGTGTCATATACGAATTTACTCAAAAAGGCATTCACAACCAAACTATTTACCTCCGGCCAATAGCCATCAAATCCTACCTAAATGTTGTTTTTCCCATAAACAACTACCTCAATGTACCTATTTTGAACTCCTGTTTTAAAGCTTTCCTCCTCGCTGAAAAAAATATCAAATAAAATTAAACCCTGATATATAACAACATACCATTGCAAAAATTAGGTCTAATGATCCCCTGAAATTTCTATGGCACAATTAGTGACTTAGGAAGATTGTCAAATCAAAACAAAAAAGGATCATGAGAAAAATCGCAATTTACGGAAAGGGTGGTATCGGTAAAAGTACCACAACCCAGAACACCGTTGCCGGATTAGCTGAAATCGGAAAAAAAATACTGGTTGTCGGATGCGACCCAAAAGCCGATTCAACACGATTATTGCTTGGCGGTCTTGCACAGAAAACCGTTCTCGACACACTTCGTGAAGAGGGTGAAGATGTACAGTTGGATGATGTGATCAAGATCGGTTACAGGGGAACACGTTGCGTTGAGTCCGGAGGTCCGGAACCTGGTGTTGGTTGTGCCGGCCGTGGCATTATCACATCGGTCAACCTGCTTGAACAACTTGGTGCCTATGATACCAACCAGGTCGAAACCGACTATGTATTTTATGATGTTTTGGGCGACGTAGTTTGCGGTGGATTCGCAATGCCGATGCGTGAAGGTAAAGCACAGGAAATATATATCGTTTGTTCCGGCGAAATGATGGCGATGTATGCCGCCAACAACATCTGCAAAGGAATCGTGAAGTTCGCTGAAGCTGGTGGTGTTCGTTTGGGCGGTTTGATTTGTAACAGCCGCAAAGTGGACAATGAAGAGAACATGATTGTCGCTTTCGCCAAAAAACTGGGCACTGAAATGATTCATTTCGTACCACGCGAAAATGTGGTTCAACGGGCAGAGATCAACAGGAAAACGGTGATTGAATACGAACCTACCCACGCACAGGCCGACGAGTACCGCATGTTGGCTAAAAAAATCGATACAAACAAAAACTTCGTCATTCCAACTCCACTCGAAATCGAAGAGCTTGAAAGCTTATTGATTGAATACGGGGTAGCTAATTAACAAATATAAAAAACAGGAGGAAACACTATGTTAATGATCAGAGCAATTGTACGTCCGGAAAAAAGTCCCTTGGTAATGAAAGCACTTTTCGAATCAGGCTTTCCGGCAGTAACGAAGATGGGGGTATATGGCCGCGGAAAACAGCGCGGATTGAAAGTCGGGGATGTCACTTACGATGAACTTCCAAAAGTATTACTACTGATAGTTATTAAAGATGAAGATAAAGACTTCGTTGTTAACACAATAATGGATGCTGCCCGCACTGGTGAGAAAGGGCAGTTTGGAGATGGCAAAATCTTTATCACGCCGGTACTCGAAACCTATACCGTTTCAAACGGAATAAAGGAAGCATAACTAAAAATTAGCGACATGAAAATGATACTATCCGTTATACGCATTGCCAAAATGAACGAAACCAAGAAGGCGCTCTCAGACGCAGGATTGCCATCGTTCACTGCAAAGGGCGTGCTGGGTCGTGGGCGCGGACGGGGCATCGGTCCGAATTATGAGCAGGTTCTCAAAGATTCTGAAACAAAAGAGGTGCTTAAAGAGTTTGGACCCGAACCGCGTTTAAAATCAAAACGCATGATTACACTGGTTGTACCTGATGACAAGAAAGACCTCGCTGTCGAAACAATCATCAAGGTCAACAGAACAAACAACAGCGGTGACGGCAAAATATTCGTCATCGATACAATTGACGCCATTCGCGTCCGCACCGGGGAACGTGGCGATACAACGCTTGATTAATAGGAGGCAAAAAGATGAAAAAGGAAAAAGTAGATGTTATTCGCTGGAAAGAAGAGGTATTGAGCAAGTTACCGTCAAAAGTAGCGAAGAAACGCGAAAAGCAGATCGTAATAAACGACGGACCGGAAAACATAAAGGTTATTCAGGCCAATGTGCGCACGATCCCAGGAATCATCACCCAACGCGGTTGCTCTTATGCCGGTTGCAAAGGTGTAGTTTTAGGTCCGTCACGCGATATTCTAAACCTGGTTCACGGACCTATCGGATGTTCATTCTATGCATGGCTCACCCGCCGCAACCAGACCAGACCCGAAACTGAAACCAGCCCCAACTTCATTAATTATTGCATGTCAACGGATATGCAGGATACAAACATCGTTTTTGGGGGAGAGATTAAACTGAAACAGGCCTTGCGTGAAGCAGTCGAAATATTCAAACCCAAAGCGATCGGAATCTTCTCAACCTGTCCCGTAGGATTAATCGGAGATGATGTTCATGCTGTTGCCCGCGAAATGAAAGAAGAACTAGGAATCAACATATTCGGATTCAGTTGCGAAGGTTACAAAGGGGTCAGCCAGTCGGCAGGTCACCACATCGCCAACAACGGTCTCTTCAAACATGTGGTTGGTAACGACGACAATGGAAAGCCTGGAAAGTTCAAAATCAATATGCTGGGCGAGTACAATATTGGTGGTGATGCTTTCGAAATCGAGCGAATCCTTGAGAAATGCGGTATTACGATGATTGCCAGTTTCAGCGGAAACTCAACCCTCAACCAGTTCGAAACAGCCCACACAGCAGATCTCAACGTGATCATGTGCCACCGGTCGATCAACTACCTCGCGGAAATGATGGAAGTCAAATTCGGAATTCCATGGATGAAAGTCAATTTTGTCGGTGCAGAATCTTCATCAAAATCATTGCGCAAAATAGCACAGTATTTCGGTAACCCCGAATTGAGCGCCAGGGTGGAAAAAGTGATCGACGAAGAGATGGTCGCTGTCAAAAAATCAATTGCAGAACTACGCCCGCGACTCGAAGGAAAAACAACGATGTTGTTTGTAGGCGGTTCACGCGCACACCATTACCAGGAACTTTTTAATGAATTGGGAATGGTAACGCTGGTTGCCGGTTACGAATTTGGTCACCGCGACGACTATGAAGGGCGACGCGTCATTCCTTCCATCGTTGTTGATGCAGATAGCAGAAATATTGAAGAACTACACCCCGTAAAAGATGAAACCCGTTATCATCAACGCTTAAGCGATGAACGGAAAAAAGAACTTATAGCAGAAGGAGTTGAATTCGATTACGAAGGAATGATGACAGATATGGAAAAAGGGGCGCTTGTGATTGATGACATCAGCCATTATGAAATGGAAAAACTTATCGAAACATTCCATCCCGATGTTTTCTGCGCAGGTATCAAGGAGAAGTATTGCGTACAGAAAATGGGAATTCCACTTAAACAGCTTCACAGTTACGACTATGGCGGTCCATATGCCGGATTCGAAGGAGCAGTTAATTTCTACAAAGACATTGATATGATTGCCAATACGTCCATCTGGAAATTGATCAAGGCACCATGGGCAGTTGAACAAGTAGTAGAAGCAGAATATGCATTCTAATTCGTAATTCGTAATTCGTAATTCTTAATTCTTTAATTCTTAATTCTTTAATTATGTTACTACGTCACACCACCGATAAAATCACAGAACGGTCAGCATTGACGATTAACCCCGCCAAAACCTGTCAGCCGGTTGGGGCAATGTATGCAGCATTGGGCGTACACGGTTGCCTCCCGCATAGTCACGGTTCACAGGGTTGCTGCTCTTACCATCGCACGGCGCTGACCCGCCATTTCAAAGAACCCGTGATGGCCGCCACAAGCTCTTTCACCGAAGGTTCATCGGTATTCGGAGGACAAGCCAATCTTTTACAGGCGGTATCTACGATCTTCACAATTTATCAACCCGATATCATTGCGGTGCACACGACTTGTCTGTCGGAAACGATTGGCGACGATGTTAACCAAATTTTGCAGAAATGCCGCGACGATAAATTGGTTCCTCCCGGAAAACATGTGGTTCACTGCAGTACCCCAAGTTATATCGGTTCGCATGTAACCGGATACTCAAATATGGTTGCCGGATTTATCAACTATTTTCCGCAGAAAACCGGTAAAAAGATCAACCAGATCAACATCATTTCGGGATGGGTCGAACCATCGGACATGCGCGAAATCAGAAACCTTGCCACGGCAATGGATGTAAAAATCGTTCTGCTACCCGATACCTCAGACGTTCTTGATACTCCAATGACCGGAAAACACGAAATCTTCCCCAAAGGCGGAACAACAATTCCGGAGATGGTGAGCATGGGTAACAGCCGGTCAACGATTGCACTTGGACCATTCTGTGCCGAAGACGCTGCCATCAAACTTGAAAACAAATGCAAGGTGAAATTCACAACGCTCGAGTTACCGATAGGTCTGAAAGCGACTGACCGTTTTATCACGGCACTTTCACGTGCAGCCAATGTAAGCGTACCTGATTCGATTACAGACGACCGCGGCCGGTTGATTGATATGATCACTGACATGCACAAATACCTGTATGGCAAAAGGGTTGCACTGTTTGGTGATCCAGATACATTAACACCCTTGGTTGAATTCCTGGTTACACTCGACATGAAGCCAGTTTTTGTGGTAAGCGGAACTCCCGGAAAACGTTTTGAAGAAGCGATGAATACAATCCTGAAACCAGCTGTTCCTGCAGCAAAATACATGAATGGCCAACGTGCTGACATGTTCCTCCTTCACCAATGGATCAAGCAGGAATCGGTTGATCTGCTGATTGGAAACACTTATGGAAAATACATCGCCCGCGATGAAAACATACCGTTTGTACGGTTAGGCTTTCCAATTCTGGATCGTGTCGGACACAGCTACTTTCCCACATTGGGCTACAAAGGAGCAATGCATCTTCTGACCAACATGCTGGGAGCCATCATGGATAAGATGGACAGGGAAGCATTTGAAGAGAAATTCGAACTGGTAATGTAAGGTAAAAGCGGCTGGCTATTGGCTGCTGGTTACTGGCTGGTTTATGCCTGTTGATAATTGCAAGTCGCCAGTTACCAGTTGCCAGTCACACAGATCCAAAAAATAATCTCCAATACGAACAGCTCATGGGATCAATATTATTAGAACGCGAGAACCAGATTTACCGTGCAGGTAAAGATACCCGCGCCATAGAATGTTCAAAACCTAGCCTGGCAGGGTCGGTAAGTCAGCGGGCATGCGTCTTCTGCGGATCACGTGTCGTCCTCTACCCTATTTCAGATGCGCTTCATCTGATTCACGGACCAATCGGATGTGCCGCTTACACATGGGATATCCGCGGTTCACTTTCATCTGGACCCGAACTTCACCGGTTGAGTTTTTCAACTGACATACACGAGAAAGAGGTTGTTTTTGGTGGCGAAAAAAAACTCTATGCCGCCCTCATAGAGCTGATCGACAAATACAAGCCGGAAGCTGCCTTTGTTTATTCGACCTGTATTGTCGATGTGATTGGTGATGATGTGGAAGCCATCTGCAAAAAAGTAAGTATTGAAAAAAAGATGCCTGTAATCCCGGTTCAGGCGCCGGGATTTAATGGCTCTAAAAAAGATGGTTACAAGATTGCCTGCGAGGCGCTCGCATCACTGGTTGGTACTGCCGACCGCGAAACTCCCAAAATAAGCATCAACATCCTGGGTGACTTCAACATCGCCGGTGAATTATGGATTTTGCTCGACTATTACCGCAAAATGGGAATTCATGTCAACGCCAAGATTACGGGAGACGGAAGGGTCAATGACATCCGCAATGCACACAAAGCTTCGTTGAATGTGGTCCAGTGCTCGGGTTCGATGATGCACCTCGCCAAAATCATGCACGAAAAATATGGAGTTCCTTTTATGAAAGTCTCCTACTTCGGAATTGAAGACATGAGTGACGCACTTTACGAAGTGGCCAATTTCTTTAAAAGTGAAGAGCTTATGGAGAAAGCCAAAGAAATTGTACGGACCGAATTCGCAAGGCTGATGCCGGTTTTGAAAACCTACCGCGAAAAGCTGGAAGGGAAAAAAGCAGTCATCTACGTTGGAGGATCTTTCAAGGCCATCTCGTTAATCAAAGCGCTTCGGTTGATTGGTGTCCGGACGGTTGTTGTTGGCTCACAAACAGGAACCGCCGACGAATATGAAATGATAAAGGAGCTTTGTGACGATGATACCATCATTGTTGACGACTCAAACCCCGTTGAACTTTCGCAATTTGTAAAGGAAACCGGAGCTGATATCTTCATCGGCGGTGTAAAAGAACGCCCGATTGCCTACAAACTGGGACTTGGGTTCTGCGACCACAATCACGAACGCAAGGAAGCACTGGCCGGCTATGAAGGGATGATCAATTTTGCCAAAGAGATTTATGCAACTGCGATGAGCCCTGTCTGGCAATTCACAAAACAAAGGTAGGTATGATACGACTATCACGAATACACTCTTCAAAAGTAATTCAACCCTTTCAGGGTTGTGATCCATTGGTCCCATCGACCGTGGGTTGCACCCACGGTTATTTAAATTAAACCCTTTCAGGGTTTTAGTAAAGAAAAAGTCCGAAGGACTTTAATTTGAATAACCTCTGGTGCAACCGGAGGAAATATGAAAGCGATAATCATGGAACCCTGAAGGGGTTCAATAATATCACTTATAAATTTTAATAGCTTCAGATTAAACGGCAATTTAAAACAGACACAATGGAAACTTTAGCAACCGTAACTCCAACAACTATAGCAAGCAGCACATCAACGCGCAATGCCTGTAAACTTTGTGCACCGCTTGGAGCAAGTGTTGTTTTCAAAGGGATCAAAAATTGCCTGCCTGTTATTCACGGCGCACAAGGTTGTGCAACCTATATCCGGCGTTATATGATCAGTCATTATAAAGAGCCGGTTGATATTGCCTCGACCAACTTCTCCGAAGCAACCACCATCTTTGGCGGCACGAAAAACCTAAATTCAGCTATTGATAATATTATCAAACAGTACAATCCGCGTGTAATTGGTATTGCATCTGCCTGTCTGAGTGAAACAATTGGTGAAGATATTCCGAAGATGATCCATGAATATCAGAAAACCAATGAAGGAAAACCGCTTCCTATTTTGATTCACGCTTCAACACCCAGCTACGACGGGTCGCACATCGACGGTTTTCACGAAGCTGTCCTCGCAACGGTGACAGCACTGGCTGAAAGTAAATACCCGGATAATCGGGGGATCAACATTTTCCCGGGATTTGTATCACCCGAAGATATCCGCCATCTGAAAGAGATCTTGTTCGGATTTGGCCTCAATTATGTCCTTTTCCCCGACTATTCCGACACACTCGACAACCCTAACTGGAAAGAATACCAGATTATCCCTGAAGGCGGCACCTCGGTCGAAGACCTTCGCCGGACAGGTTCTGCCAGGGCATCCATCGAATTCGGTTATGTACTGAACAAGGGAAAAGTGAAAAACCGTAGCGCCAGAACCAATTCGACAGCAGCTGGTTGGCTTGAACAAAATTTCAACATTCCTGCCAAACGAATCGGCTTACCAATCGGAATCAAAGAAACGGACCGCTTTTTCCAGGCGCTTGAAGAATTATCAGGCAGGAAAACGCCAAAAAACCAGGAACGTTTGCGTGGAAGATTAATTGATGCTTATGTCGATGGGCATAAATACCTGTTCGGAAAACGGGCCATTGTGTTTGGCGAAGAAGACCTTGTGATTGGAATTGTATCCTTCCTCGAAGAAATTGGAATTGAAACAGTTCTCGTGGCAAGCGGCGGTGAAAGCGGCTTGCTGAAAAAGGAAATTGAACGTATCACAGGTGAACGTTCCAAAAATATAAAGGCCATCAATGGGATGGATTTTGAAACCATCAACGAAATGGCAGAAGATCTTCACGCCGATCTGATGATTGGCAACAGCAAGGGATATTACATCGCACGTCGATTGGGAATTCCTTTGATTCGCATCGGTTTTCCGGTACACGACAGGATTGGCGGACAACGTTTACTTCACCTGTGCTACGAAGGAACACTCCGCCTTTTCGACCAGATTAGCAATGCAATGATTGAATTTAAACAAGAGCATTCTCCTGTTGGCTACAAGTATATTTAATTCTAAAACGAGCGTTATGAACATTACAATAGAAAGTCCCAAACATCCCTGTTTCGATCAGGAAGCCAGTCACTCGCATGCGAGGATTCACCTGCCTGTAGCCCCAAAATGCAATATTCAATGCAACTACTGCAACCGAAAATATGATTGTGTAAATGAAAGTCGTCCGGGGGTTACATCCTCTGTTTTAAGTCCGAATCAAGCTGTTTATTATCTTTCAACGTTGAGCGACCGGATCGAAAACATCTCTGTTATTGGTATTGCAGGGCCGGGCGACCCATTTGCCAATCCAATGGAAACCCTCGAAACAATCCGGTTAATCAAAGAGAAATATCCGGACAAACTTTTTTGCCTATCAACCAACGGATTGAACCTAAAACCCTACATCGATATCATCAGTGATTTGGGCGTCAGCCATGTCACCATCACAATCAATGCGGTTGACACAGAAATCTTATCTAAAATATATTCCTGGGTACGCAGCGAGCAGAAAGTCTATCGTGGAGTAGAAGCGGCAAAAATATTGCTCGCCAAACAATTGGAATGCATCCCATTATTAAAGAAAAAAGGGATCACTGTTAAAATAAACACAATCATTTTACCTGGTATCAACGACCATCATATTCCTGAAGTAGCTGAAGTTGTCGCTGGATTAGGCGCCGATGTGATGAACTGTATTCCCGTGATTCCCAATAAAGATACGCCTTTCGAAGACATGGATGAGCCATCGAAGCAGATGATTTTCGTGGTCAGAACATTGGCGAAGGAGCATATCCCGATGATGAACCATTGCTCACGCTGCCGTGCCGATGCTGCCGGGCTTTTGGGACAAGACAATACCGACGTTTATGGTTTGCTCCAGGAATTTGCAGCTAAACCGCTGAACCCAAATGAGGACCGGCCATATATCGCAGTAGCAACTCGTGAAGGGTTATTGGTGAACATGCACCTCGGAGAAGCTGATTCACTGTATATCTACCGGCAAACGCCCAAGGGTTTCCACTTCGTCGAAGAGCGTAAAACGCCTGGTTCAGGCGCCGGTGATTTCCGTTGGATGGAACTCGCGTCTACACTGAAAGACTGCCGGGCAGTATTGGCTGGCGGAGCAGGTCCCAAACCCTTAACGATCCTGCAAGGTACAGGAATCAGGGTCATTCAGATGACCGGACTTATCGACGAAGGTCTCGAAGCTGTTTACAACGGCAAGCTGATCAAGACAATCAAAAAAGCCGATCAGTTTATGTGTGGCGATACCTGCAAAGGAAATGCACAAGGCTGCGCGTGATAAATAAGTCAGAAACAGAATTTAAGAATTATAGAATGAACAGAATTTATATTGGTTTGGCAAGACTCAATATATTGTTTTTACCCTGAAAGGGTTCAATATGAATAGCCCCGGGTAAGAGAACGAAGTGAACGCAACCCGGGGTATGAAAAGGAGGTCGAAAAAGGCGCATCTGCAAAGGCCAAGTGAAATAAGACCGCTCTATGCGCCGCAAGTAGAAACTTCAAATGGGGACAGAAGCAGAATTTAAGAATAAAGAGAATGATCAGAATGCATAAATATCGCCCTGCTCAATCAACAAACAATAGAAACAACAGGAACAATACAACAACAAAAACAATAGAATCTCTTCAAACAACAGAAACAATATAAACACAAGAAACAAGTTCTCTAAATATCAACAAGTAATACTTTTTCAACATGAAAAAACCAACTTTCCACATTTTAGTCTGTAACTCCTACCGTATTTCGGGCGATGCACAAGGTGCATGCAACAAAAAAGGAGCACAATCGATGATTCAGTATTTCACCGAGAATGTCGGCGATCGTGGAATCGACGCGGTCGTTTCAGCGACTGGTTGTCTGAACGTATGTGCGCAGGGACCTGTGGTCGTTGTACATCCGCAAAATCTTTGGTATGGTGGTATTACTACCGAAGAACAGATGGACGAAATCCTTGACGCTATCGAATCTGGTGGAGTCGCAACACAATATCTTATTTCGGAATAATCATTAATTAATCCCATAGGAGGTTATATCATGATACCTTTAGAATTGATCCCTTTGCTGTTACTGATAGTCGCATTTTTGTATTCATCCGTGGGACATGGTGGCGCAAGCGGTTACCTGGCACTGATGGCGCTGGCTGGTATTGCACCTGCAGTTATGAAACCGACAGCTTTGATTTTAAACCTTTTCGTTGCGGGTATAGCTTTTGTATCATTTTACAAAGCCGGATATTTCAGGTGGCGTTTGCTTTGGCCATTTGCCATGACTTCTGTACCGGCAGCCTATTTTGGAGCAAGGGTAACCATCAATCCAGTAATGTATAAGATCATCCTCGGTATTTGCCTTCTGATTGCTGTGGCACGGATGCTTTACAAACCAAAGAAAAGCGACAAGGACAACCGACAGGTTTCGATACCAGCAGCAAGTATTTTGGGGATGGTACTTGGGTTTCTTTCGGGGATGATAGGCATAGGTGGAGGAATTATCTTAAGCCCGTTGCTAATTGTAACACGCTGGGCAGGGGTAAAAGAAGCCTCAGCCGCATCTGCTGGCTTTATTCTCTTAAACTCACTTTCCGGATTGACATCCCTTTATGGAAAAGGATTTGTCCCTGATAAGAATATGGCAATTTGGGTGGCAACGGCATTTCTTGGAGGGCTATTAGGTTCGGCAACGGGAAGTTTCAAATTATCTGAAAGTGGTTTGCGTTATGTGCTGTCAGGGGTTTTATGCTTTGCTGCAATGAAACTTATAATGTAACAAGAAGATGACGATAAAAAATCCATACCTGATAGATACAACACTCCGCGATGGTGAACAAGCGCCTGGCGCATCCTTCACTCGGAAAGAGAAACTTCAGATTGCTGAATTGCTCGATAAAATGGGTATTCCCGAACTGGAGATAGGAACACCGGCAATGGGTTGTGAAGAAGTTGCCGACATGCGTGCAATTGTCAATGCAGGATTTAATTTCAAAACGCTGGCCTGGTGCCGTGCTACTAAAAAAGATATCGATGCTGCGATAAAGACAGGCGTAGAAAGGGTTAACATCTCCTTCCCAACTTCCGATATTCATCAAATGGCGATGATGAAGGACCGGCAATGGGTACTTCGAACATTGCAGGAAATGGTGGAATATGCATCGGGGCACTTCGAATTCATTGCCATTGGGGCACAGGATGCTTCACGTGCAGATCACCATTTTTTGGCAGACTTTGTTTGGCAGGCATCTGCTTGTGGCGTACAACGGGTTCGGATTGCAGATACCGTCGGGATTTTGAACCCTTTTTCGACAGCCAGTCTTATCCGGAAAATATCCAAAATAGCACCGAATATGGAACTTGAGTTCCACGCTCATAATGATTTGGGAATGGCCAATGCAAATTCGGTTGCAGCTTTGACCTCCGGTGCAACATCGGTTAGCCTGACCGTTAATGGACTCGGAGAACGTGCCGGAAATGCGGCGCTCGAAGAAGTAATCATGGCATTGGATTTAAGCTTTGGTTGCAAGCACGGGTTCAATACCTCATCCATCGGCGCGTTATCCGCATTGGTAAGCAAAGCTTCAAAAAGACCGCTCCCTATCAGCAAACCCGTCACCGGAGGAAAGGTATTGAGTCACGAATCGGGCATTCATACGCGCTTCCTCATTTCAAACCGGAACACCTACCAACTGATTGCAGCAAAAGCAATTGGGCTTAAGGAGACAGAATTCGTTTATGGAAAACATACAGGAAGTTATGCACTACGCATCCTACTCGAACGCGAAAGCATCTTTGTTTCGGAAGTGAGCGTTTCGGCATTACTCGAACAGGTTAAAAAGATAGCGGTTGCAAAAAAACAAGGTCTCTCCGAAAATGAAGTGATCAATCTTGCACGCTATTTATTTAGAAATAATAACCAGGTAAAAGCTTTGTAAATCATTTAAAATCAAATTACATGAAAATCGGAATTCCACTATCAGAAAATATAATCGCAGTAAAAGATCTTCTTGCACCAAGTTTCCACCACACTTCGCTGATGGGTGTTTACGACATCGAACACAATACGCTGGAAACGATAAATCTTAAACAAAACGGCCATTCCGTAGATTTCACTGAGCTGTTAAATGAGTATGAAATAAAAGCAGTGATCAGTCCGGAATATACAATGATGGTTCTGAAATTGTTCAAAGTACTAAAAATAGCCACATTCAGAGCTTCAGATGCTGATGTAGCTGAAAATCTCGAATCGTTTAAGAATGGAGAATTGCCGCGTTACACATTTGCAGACGCAATGGAGGCAAGCAAAGAGAATTGCGATGCTGATGCATGCGGAACATGTCATACAATCTGTTAAAAATTAAAGATATGCCAACACAAAATGCAATAGATTTCATTGTAAATCTCAAGTACGACCGGAACATGCGCAAGCGGATGAACGGATTAGCCCCCGAACAGATTCACCCTTTTCTTGAAACAAATGGGTATGCTTTCTCCCACGATCAGTTTGAGGATGCCATCAATTATTATAAATTGAGGTGCCCCACGGAGCAGGACGCATTCGATATGGATGAAATAAAATTCTGGTTCCGCTTTATTACCACCGTTTTCGAAAAACAGTAACATATTATGGCACAATCATTACCCCCCATCGGTAAAGTGATGAACTGGCTCGAAGGCGCCGGCTTTACAATCAGTTATCTTTACGAAGATCTTGTCTTTGTTGAAAGCAATGCCTTTCTGATCCATTTCGACAAATCGGATCAGCCAGAAATCCAAATCCTGATAAATACAGAATGCGATTCAGCGAAAGCTGCTGAACTTGAATTATTATTATTTGAAGAAGCCACAAGGCACGAAATTGAACCTGTCAAAGGTGGAAGATTCACGCTTTCGCAAAAGAATGATGAGGAGATTGATATCCGGTTTGAGGATTAAAAATGCAAAAACTCCCTGCGTAATTTCTTAGGCAGGGAGTTTTAATTTCAATCGAACAATTTAAGACTACATTTCTATCTATACTAACTAAAACTAAATCCAATATTTGCTTATTTCAACAACCACGCTTTTAGTTGATATACTCACTTAGCCATTTCCCCAATTTTTTGCGTGTGAAGAAAATTCTGCTTTTAACAGTACCAAGCGGTAAATCAAGTTTCTCTGCAATCTCTTTATATTTAAAACCACTTAAAAAAAGTTGAAATGGTTCGCGAAACTCATTCTCAAGAAGATCAATCTTTTTGTAGATCTCTTTTTCTGCATGAATCGAATCGGCAGCCGGTGAGTAATCATCTTTTGAAAACGACATCTGAAGCTTGTGAGATGAACTTTCAAGCGTAGTTTTCGCTTTTACGTTTCTCCGGTATTCATTAATAAAGGTATTTTTCATGATCGTGTAAACCCAGGCCATTAGATTTGTATCGGCTGAAAATTTATCACGATAGGTCAACGCCTTTAAATAAGTCTCTTGCACCAGATCGCGGGCTTTGTCGGAATCGCTGGTTAAACTTAAGGCAAAATAGTATAATTTACTGTGAAGGCTTGTCAGTGAGTTCTGGAATTGTATTTGTGTCATAGTGTAACTTTTTAATAAATAATGATCAAATAATGGTTTTCAATTATCAAACAACACTTCAAAGATATCAAACACATTTATAATATGCAATACCCCATCTACCCGACGATCTTCGATATCGGCAATTAACATGACCCATTCTAAATAAGAAAATCGTAATTATCAATAAAACAATATGATCTACATTAAATTATTAGTCATTATAAATTATCCGAAAATCAAAATAAATCATCCATACACATCATATCACTGACCAAACATGGCTTTTGAGTGATCAAACATGATTTTTAATAATCGGATAGTTTCATTTTTTCAATCAGGTTATGTATGCATTAAATTGGTAGAAACTCAACCTCTTTATCAATTAAAAAGCTTAGATTTACCGCGATTAAAATCAGGTTTGTTTCTGATGAAAATTACAGGATGATTTTGATGCAATTTAATGGAGAAAATGATCATTTTTTCTATTTTTGTGGTCTAAATTTCCAGATAACTATATTTACCGGTATGATAAACGGAGCAACATCAGGTTACAATCAGGAGAATGGAGTTTCCGCAAACATCAACACAAAGTTTATTAAATGAAACAGCCAGCTCAGATCCTTTTCAAAATCATAAACACGATGGCTTTAAACCCATTTTTGTACAGATCAGCTGTTTTAATCGCTGTCATCATGCTCTTTGTAGTCGAAAGCTCGGTTGCCCAATACAGTCGCCGGTCAGGATCTGGAGATAGGAATAACTGGGAATTCGGGTTTACCGGGGGAGCCTCCCAATTTCGAAATTCCATTAATCCAAATTCTGACGCTACTTTTAAGAAGTTTAATTACTGGAATGCTGATTATAACACAGCGATCACCGTGTCGATTATCAAAAATTTCTCCCCTAAATTCAGCGCGGAGTTCGAATTTCTGACAACGAAACTCTCGGGTTCCTGGAACGAAAACAGCGGTTATGGTATTCCACTACCAGCAACTTCACAGAATCTCCCCTCACCTTTTAAAACAGGAATCAACCAATTTACACTGATGTTTGTACCTAACTTAAACAAGATTGTGGCACCAAACAGTGCAAATGATAAATGGTATTTATTTATTAAATTAGGAATTGGTGCGTCATTTTTAAAAGAATACAAAGGACTTTATCCATACGGAAAGGGGAATGGATTTGAATATGCGCTTGCCTATGGCGGTGGATTATCCTACACAATCAACGAAAAGATCAAGTTAAAACTTGGCACAACATGGTACAGGGTCGAATCTGACCGTCTTGACGGTGTACATACGATGAGACCGGTTCAATCACCTGATGCTCGCGATGACAATTCCGTATTTTACTTTAATTTAAAGGAGCTTTATGTGTATCCATATGTCGGAATGACTTACGGATTTGGGCAGATCCAATCAAAGGCCCATTTTATCCGGGGAAACAACAGCCGGTTTTTATGGTTTAAACCTTCAAGCAAGTTTAGAAAAAGACGTTAGTAGGCGTTGCAAATGAAAAAATTCTCAACCTTTCAGAAAACTGAATTTTAATTTAATTTTTTTCTTCTGTCTATATCCTTTTTTGAAACCTATTTATTTTCACAACGTAATAATTGTAATTATTTATTTATATTTTTGAAATATGTCTTCTATTCGTATTGCAGTGATCGGCCTCGGATATGTGGGCCTTCCTCTGGCCAGACTTTTTGCTACCAAATACCCGGTTGTTGGATTCGATGTCAATCAACATCGTGTTAATGAGATAAATCAAGGCATTGATCGCACACTTGAAGTTGAAGAGCAAGCTCTTAAAGCTGCATTAGTTTCTGAAAATCCAATTCACACTGCGACGAATGGTCTTTTTTGCAGCTTCAATTCAGAGGATATTAAAGGTTGTAATTTTTATGTTGTAACAGTTCCTACTCCTGTCGATAAAAACAACCGTCCTGATCTGACCCCACTCGTGAAGGCGTCCGAATCGGTCGGTCATGTGATCTCAAAAGGTGATATCGTCGTTTATGAATCGACGGTCTATCCGGGCGCTACCGAAGAAGATTGTATCCCCGTGATTGAAAAAATTTCAGGACTAAAATACAATATTGACTTCTTTGCTGGTTACAGTCCCGAAAGGATCAATCCGGGAGATAAAGAACATACAGTTGAAAAGATCAGGAAAGTTACCTCTGGTTCAACACCCGAAATTGCTGAGATTGTCGATAAAACTTACCGTACTGTAATTCAGGCAGGAACACACAAAGCCTCATCAATACGTGTAGCGGAAGCTGCAAAAGTAATCGAAAACAGTCAGCGCGATATTAACATCGCTTTTGTAAACGAGTTGGCCAAGATTTTCAATGCGATGAAGATTGACACCCACGACGTTTTGGAGGCAGCAGCTACCAAATGGAATTTCCTCCCATTTAAGCCAGGATTAGTCGGCGGACATTGTATTGGAGTCGACCCCTATTATCTTGCTCAAAAGGCACAGGAAGCCGGTTATCATCCGGAGATTATCCTCGCTGGCAGGCGAATGAACGACAGTATGGGAAAGTATGTGGCGTCCGAGGTGGTGAAATTAATGATACAAAACGAGATCCCGGTTAAAAATTCAAAAGTACTGATGCTTGGTATCACCTTTAAAGAAAATTGTCCTGATATCCGAAATACAAAAGCAACCGACATTTACCACGAATTAATCAGTTATGGAATGAATGTCGATATTTACGACCCCTGGGCATCACCCGAAGAGGTACTGCATGAATACGGCCTTACAATCACCAAAAAGCTCAACGAATCTGTCGAATATGGTGCTGTAATTCTGGCAGTGGCGCACGATGAGTTTATGAAAATTGATCTTCAGGCATTTAAAAACCGGGGTTCTATTATTTACGATGTAAAAGGGATCTTATCACGCGAACTGGTACATGCACGTCTTTAATCGTTGAATATAAATCTGTCCGACATTATCTCTTTAAATAGTATCTCGCGTAACTTCGCTTATCGGATGCTAAAATAGTCGCATTTTCAAAATTATATTAAAATCTTGTTGTCAGGCATTCTTATGCTTAGCAATAGGATTTTAGTTTGTATTGAATCTAACCTCAAAAATGGCTAATATTGCAGCCTGAATCAGAACTTCTAAGACCTGACTAATCTGCAAAGATTTCATTTTGGTAGTTTCGGATCTATTCTCATCTGCTTAGAGTGGGAGTGAGTATTCGAAGCGTTACGAAAATTCAATTTTGAGGATATTGAGTAGGTAAATGATTATTATTCCGAATTATTTGACTGACAATCTATAATGCAAAAGCAATTATTTTTCAAACGATTTATTCAAAATTACGCTTTGTAGAGTAACGCCTGCAGGCGTAATTCAATCAATGGAAGGTCGGCTTTACCCCCAATTACGATCCCCATTCGTGTTATTAGCTTCATTGAACTTCGTTTTGTGAAATAAGGAGACCAAAAAAATCTCCATTTTAATTAGCTTCACTGAACTCTATTTCGCTTTAATTCGTGTCCATACATATTTCCGAAGAGATCTACACGCTGAACCGTACCCGCAATGAGCAGATCCTTTTGCAGATGAAGGAGATCAAAGCTACTTTAAACGCTTCCGGTATCTCCCCGATCTACCTGAAAGGAACCGGAAACCTGATCGATGGAATCTACAGCGATAAAGGTGAACGGATCATCGGCGATATCGACTTCCTGGTTTCTGATAAAGACTACCTGGCAGCAGCAGAACTTTTTAAAAATGAGGGGTATGTCATCTGTTTTCCAGATACCATGAATTCTGATTCTAAGCGACACCACCATTATCCGCGGTTATGGAAATCAGTATATTATTCTCGCCATCGTGGCATATGCGAAATTTAAAGATTGGTTGGGTAATGAATAGAGGAAAAAAGCAGGGGTCAAAATATTGACATCTAAATTTCTCTCAATCTGTAAAATTCGTGTCGATAATTATTCATTAGTAACGAATAGTTATTGGTATATTTGTTCGTTTAAAACAAACGATTTCATTCTATCGAAGTGATCAAAGAGAGGCTAAAAGAAATAATGTTTGACGAAAAGGATGTTTTTAATAGCAGAAAACACCTGATTCATCGTGATATTGAAATGGAAAAATACATTTCAACCAGCCAGGTAGTAATTATTTCCGGCATCCGCCGATGTGGCAAATCTTCTTTAATGTACCTCATAAAAGAGCAAATGAGCCTCAAGGAATCGTAATATTGCTATTTCAATTTCGATGATGAACGTATAATTGCCGATATTTCAATCCTTGACAATATTTACAACCTTCATTTAGAGGTTTATGGGAAAGAACCTGTATTGTTTCTCGATGAGATTCAGAATATCGTCAACTGAGAGAAATTTGTCAACAGAATGTATGAGCAGGGAATAAAGGTTTTTGTTACAGGTTCGAATGCAAAGTTACTTAGTTCCGAAATCTCGAAAAGCCTTACCGGCCGCAATAAATTGATTGAACTTTATCCCTTTTCATTTTCCGAATATCTGCGGTTCAGTGGCAATGAGTATAACCTGAACCATATGACTCCAAAATCGAAAGCATTGCTTCTGAAAGATTTTAATACCTATTTTGAAACAGGGGGATTTCCTCTTGTTGTTAAAGAAAACGACACAGAACTGATAAATGCCTATTTTCAGGATATTTTGTACCGTGACATCATTTCAAGGTACAGGTTATCGCAGGTAAACGAAATCAAACAAATCGGATTATACTTTGCTTCAAATATCGGTAAATTGTTTTCATATTCAACCTTGCAGGAAATTTCAGGCATAAAAAGCCTAAGTTCAATTAAAGATTATTTGTTCTATTACGAGCAATCATACCTCTTTTTTTACCTGAAGAAATTCGATTATTCGGTAAAAAAACAAATTATGAATCCCAAAAAGGTTTATACCATCGACCCCGCATTTGCCCACCGGTTAGGTTTTAATTTCCCGGAAAACAAAGGACGCATTCTTGAAAATATTGTTTACCTGGAGTTGCTCCGACGCGGAAAAGAAGTGTATTATCATTCCGGGAAAAAGGAGTGTGATTTTATAATTAAAGAGGGTTTGAAAGTTGTTGAAGCTATACAGGTAGCTTACCAGGTTAATCTGAATAACCAGGAACAGGAATACCGGGGATTACAGGAAGCCATGGTTACCTATGACTTAAAGGAAGGATTGGTAATCAACTATAACAGCGAAGAATCCTTTATTCCAACCAATGATGGAATAAAAGTAATACCTGTTTGGAAATGGCTTTTAACTGCCTGAAAATCATTCAATACTTCAAATAATTGGTTTCTATTAATTAGCTTCGCTGTCCGTCAGCTGACGAATCGTTTCGTATAAATTCGTTTTAATTAGCTTCGCTGTCCGTCAACTGACGGATCGTTTCGCATAAATTCGCCAATATTAGCTACGCTGAACTTTGTTTCGTGCAATTCATATCATTCGTAAATTCCTTTTACTTACTTTTGCGCAGCTTTAAAAAAAATTTACAACTTACCATACATTAGCCTCCAGAGGTCAATATTTGGGAGTGAACGGGCGAAGCTGTAAATGGATAACAAATTAATAGGAACGCTGATGACGCGGATACAACAGATTAACACAGATGCTATGAGAATAAAAATTTAAACGCAAAGAACGCAGAGGAGGCGCAAAGAACCGCAGAGGTAGATATTCCAGAATTTCTTTGCGGTTCTCTGCGTAAAACTTTGCGATCTCCGCGGTAAAATTTCAGCTGCTATTACTAACTAAACGACATTAAATCATAAATCCTAAATCATAAATTCTAAATCATAAATCATCTTGTCTTTATTCAAATCCCTTATAGTCTCCATCCTTACCATCCTGACCTTCCCAACAATGGCCCAGGAGAAAACCGGCTTTACCCCCGACTTCCACCTAAGCCAAACGACGTCTGTAAGTTCTGGAGAAGACCTCCCCTTCTGGATGACTTCGAACCAGAATGGCATCTATACACTGCATAACTCCAGTTATATGCTGTTTCAGGCGGGTATCAACCGAAGCCTCGACCGCGACACGCTGAAGAAGTAGGGTGGCGTCAATATGATTTATGGAATTGCGTCACCCCTGATTTTTATAAGATTATTTTTTAGTACTTTTAAAAAAAAAATGGAGACTGAAAATATACTATTGGAAATAACAACCATACTAAAACAATACGGAATCGAGAAGATCATTCTTTTCGGTTCTTACGCCTATGGGATTCCGAATAAGGATAGTGATATTGATCTCCTGGTCATTAAAGATATACCCGCCAATGAAACACGAGATTTCAGAATTAAATTAAAAAAAGCCCTATGGATGAAGTTAGGAAAGCTTAACTTTTCTTTTGATATTCTTGTTGACAACGAAAAGCGGATAAACGAACGAATTGCAATGGGTGATTTATTCTATAAAGAGATCTATTTTAAAGGAAAAACAATCTATGCCTAATAGAACGTATGCCCTTGAATGGCTCGAAATATCAAAACGCCACCTTGAGACGGCAATTTTGCTATTTAAACACAACCATTATACCGATGTAATTGCCATAGATATACACCAAGTATTGGAAAAAGCATTTAAATCTGTTTATGCATACTATGGAATCAGCATTCCCCGTACCCATGCGCTACTTCCATTATTTGAGTTCGCAACTACAAAAATTGAATTGATAAATGTTGCTATTGATGACATTTTGATAATCAGTGACTATTATGAGACTGACAGGTATCCGGGGCCTAAATATTTTACGCCTACAAATGAAGAAACATCTATAAACCTCGACCTTGCCAAAAGAATTTATAGTGCTGTAGAACGACACTTCAACCAATAATCCGTGTAATTAGCTTCGATTCGCACAAATTGAATCCGTCGAACTTTGTTTCGTCCAAATCCGTGTAATCCGTTTAAATCAGTGAAATCCGTTATTCTCATTATCCTTTCCATCCTTACCTTCCCATTGATGGCTCAAACGAAAGATGGTTTCGAACCCGACTTCCGTCTAAGCCAAACAACTTCAGTAAGTTCTGGCGAAGACCTCCCATTTTGGATGACCTCGAACCAGAACGGCATCTATACGCTGCATAATTCCAGTTATATGCTATTCCAGGCAGGACTCAATCGAAGTCTCGACCGCGACACGCTGAAAAAGTGGGGTTATTCCTATGGCGCCAACATGGTTTACGGTTTTGCAGGATCTTCTGATTTCCAACCCAACGAATACTGGCTTGGGTTCAGGTTCCACCAGCTGATTCTGAAAGCCGGTGCACAGAGCGATCCTATCATCTACAGCGGCCTCTCCTCCACAAATGGAAATATGTACCGCTCACGCAATGCGCGGCCTGTCCCCGGTCTCTCACTCTCAACTAATGGCTATATCCCGTTTCTGTTTGCCAAAAAATGGTTCTCGTGGCGGTTTCTATACGAAGAGGGCATCCTCAAAGACAAACAATACATCACCGATGCCCGTTTACACCATAAAAACCTCCATCTCCGTGCGGCTCTCTCTCCCTCCCTCTCTCTCTCCGTCGGACTCGAGCACTATGTCTTTTGGGGCGGTGTTTCTCCCAAATACGGACAACTTCCTGAATGGAACCAGTATTTACGATATATAACCGGATTTGCCGGTGGTGCCGGTGCCACACTCAATGACCAAATGAATGCTTCCGGGAACCAGTTGGGAAGCTACAACCTCGAACTTAAAAAAAATTGGACAAATACAAGTGCCACTTTCTACTGGAACCATCCGTTTGAGGACCGTTCGGGTATGGAGCTGGATAACTTGCGTGATGGTTTATGGGGAATCCACCTCATAAATAAGAGAAGGACAGCTTTACTTACCGATGTAGTTTATGAGTATATGAACACCCGAAATCAAAGTGGTTCAATACCCAATCACAGTGATCCTACACCAGAGGATCCCAAAAGAATTACGGGGCGTGGTTGGGATAATTATTTTAATCACGGTATCTATAAATCCAGTTTCACACACTACTACCGGATGATGGGTACTCCTCTTTTTGTACCAACAATTGGTACAGCCGGAATCTCAGAGGGGTTCGAAAGTACACGCATGTGGATGCACCACCTGGGGATCAGCGGCATATTGGGCGGCGGTTTTTACTGGAAATCATTAACAACCTGGTCGCGAAATTTCGGAAATTATCAGAAAGTTTATGCGAATCCGCTTGATGAGTTCTCTTTTCTGGCCGAATCTGGTTACAATGGAGCAAAACTTCCGTTTATTGTAAAAGCAGGAGTAGCCGGCGACTATGGCACCCGTTTTGAAAACCGTCTTGGCGGATACCTCGGGATTGAATTCAATTTTTAGGTTATACAATATGGGATCGACGCACAGCATTACAACCAGAACTCGACAAATCGCTTGAAGCAGAAGCAAAAAGCACCAATCTTATCAGGGTTCTTCGTGAGTATGCACAAAGCCATCCTGATTTAGCGAATATCCTTCGGTCACACGGAATACGCTAATTCCAAAATGTAATCCAATTAAAGATAATTACACTGAGTTACTCTCCCGAAGGATCAGCGATTTTAAAGAGTATATCAGTTTTATATTATTGAATATTAAACAGCACTAAATAAATTAGTTACCGGTAAATTTACTCACTCTAAAAATGACGGCGACTATTTTACTACTTATTAGATACTTTGTCGGTAAACCATAAGGTAATAAGGTGAAAATCAAATTTGTATCTTTTCTACTAAGGTTAACAAATTGAAAATAAGGTTTTTCTATTTTCAAAAAACCTTATTTTTTCATATCATGCTAACAGTGGAAAGCAACCTTATTACCATATTAATAACAAAAAAAATGCCGTCCTATTTAATTCTACTGAAGGACTAATCAACAAATTAAAGATGAGTAAATTATACGATATACACTAAAATGAAATCCACCTGGAAAATCGCTGAAGGATCGGGGCATGATGTGTTTGACACCATGTAACTCCGTGATTCCTCTGTGCAACACTCCCGAAAAATTCCAGAAAGATTCCCGAAAAATTCCCGAAAGATCGGGACAGGCAGGGACAGGCAGGGACAGGCAGGGACAGGCTGAGACAAGTTGTGTAACCTTTTCTTTCGTGTCAATCCGTTCCAATCCGTGTAATTCGTTTTAATTAGCTTCGCTGAACTTCGTTTCGTGTAATCAGTTTAAATCCGTGTAATCTCTTCTTTAAATCCGTGTCAATTCGTACCCTCTATTTCATCGGCCAATGCCTCTCCCTCGACGAACACCTAACGTTCCGCGACGAGATCATTGTGCAGTTTACAGATGAAAATTACAACTGGAACCAATTTATCTGGACCTGCAGCAACCACCTGGTGCTGCAGGTAATCTACCTGAAGTTTTTGAAGCACGACCTGCTCTCTTACGTGCCCGATGTTCTTGCGCAGCACCTCGAAGAGATCTACATGCTGAACCGCACACGCAATGGGCAGATCCTTTTGCAGGTGAAGGAGATCACCGCCACTTTAGACAAGTCCGGCATCTCCCCCATCTTTATGAAAGGCACAGGCAACCTCATCGATGGAATCTATGATGACATTGGTGAACGGATCATCGGGGATATTGATTTTCTGGTACCCGAAAAAGATCTGCTTTCTGCCATTAATCTATTTAAAAAAGAGGGATATATCAACTCATTCCCCGCCTATAAACCTTATAATCAAAAACAACACCACCACTATCCGCAGTTATGGAAAGAGGATGTGGCGGCAGATATTGAGATTCATTGGCTGCCAGTATCAATAAAAAATGCAACGGGTTTTGGTGCTGAATTTGTTCAGAAAAATAAAAAAGCAGTAATTGATCTCCCGGGAAGTTACGTCCCTTGCGACAAACACAAAATAATCCAGAATTTTGTGCATAGCCAGTTAACCAATTCAGGCAACCGTTTAGGTGTGGTATCTTTGCGCGATATATACGATGTCTATTGTTTTTCGAAACGTACAGATTTAATTGCAGTGCTTCCCCTTATACACTACCGTAGAGAAGCAGAGGCTTATTTCACAATTGCCCAAAAACTGTTGGGTTTACCAATATCGGTCATGGTAAGCCTTTCAACAACGTTCTTTTGTTGGAAGCACGACATGAACCTTAAATCCCGCCTGTTTTTTTCTTTATACCGTTTACCATGGGTATTGTCCAGAATATTATTTCATGGATATCCTCATCAGATTAAAGAAGCCTTTATTTTTAAAGGAGCTCGTCAATCACTGCTCCGAAGATTGGGAAACCGACAATGGTATATTCAACATTTTAGATTAATCAGAAAAAATATTGCAGGTTAATTGTATCTGTCGAACTACGTTTCGTCTAAATTAGCTACGCTGAACAACCTTTCGTGTTAATTAGCTCTTTTGAACTTCGTTTCGTGAAATTCGTTCTAATTAGCTTCGCTGAACTTTGTTTCGCGCAATTCGCATCAATCGTAAATTCCTTTTACCTACTTTTGCGCAACTTAAAAAAAAGTTTACAACTCTCTATGAATTGCAGCCATCCGGCTTACAATTGGGAGTGAACGGGCGAAGCTGTAAATAGATGACAAATTGATAGGAACGCTGATGACGCGGATGTTCCAACGCAGATGAAGACGGATTTAAAAAGATCATTTGTCCGACAGGCGGGACTTTCAGTTGATGATTTCTTTGACAAAAATTAGGTACACAGTGTTACTCTGTGTTTGACACCGTGTAACTCAGTGTAACTTTTTCCTTTCGTGCTAATTAGTGCAAATTAGTGGACCAAAAAAATCCGTGTAATCCTTTTCCCCTAATCCGTGTCATCCGTGTTTTCCCAATCCGTGTAATCCTTTTCCCGAATCCGTGTCATCCGTGTTTTCCTCTTCTTTATCATCGTCACCCCCCTCTACTTTCCTGTGACGATATATTTGTTTTTTAAAGGCCACATGGAACCCTCCGTAATTTGTGCTTTTTTAGCGAGCCTTTTCGTATAGGGTTTCTGCTGCCGCATAAGTTCAGGTGGATAAGGATTAAGGTTAAAGGATAAAGGTAAAAGGATAAAGTGGAAAACAAGCATTGCACATTGTTAACTGCTCATTTCTCATTGTTTATTTCTCATTGTTCACTGCTCATTGTTGACCAATATAGGGGTATAAATATTACAACTTTCTAAATACTATTTTGTATTTTTGAATAGAAATGTTTAAAACACAGATGACCTAAAAACAAGGTTTTTATCCCAGAAAGATGACTAGTCACTTTGATAAGGGCGAAATAATTATTTATCAGCCGGATGATAAATCAACGCAACTCGAAGTTCGCATTGAGGAAGAAACCGTTTGGCTTACCCAGACACAAATGGCCGAACTTTTTCAGACAACACGAAACAACATTACGTTGCATATCAGTAATATATTCAAAGAGAATGAATTAGAACAAATTTCAGTTAGTAAGGATTCCTTACTAACTGCACTAGATGGTAAGAATTACAAAACAAAATTTTACAATCTTGACGTTATAATTTCAGTTGGTTATCGGGTTAAGTCACAGCGAGGAACACAGTTTCGAATATGGGCAAATCAGGTTTTGAAAGATTTTCTGTTGAAAGGTTATGTTCTCAACAAGCGTGTTGATCGAATAGAAACAAAATTGCTCGAACATGATCAAAAGTTCGATTTGCTAATAAAAACCCACTTAACTCCGAAAGAAGGTATTTTTTATGATGGTCAAATATTCGATGCATACCAGTTTGTATCTGATATAGTCAAATCCGCCACAAAATCTATTATTTTGATAGACAACTATGTAGACGAGAGTGTGCTGACACTGTTATCAAAAAGAAATAAATCAGTAGTGGCTACAATATACACCGCTGCGATTTCAACACAATTGAAACTTGATCTTAAAAAATTTAATTCACAGTATCCGACGATTAATGTTAAAACGTTCACCAAATCACATGACCGTTTTTTGATTATTGATAACTCAACAGTCTATCACATTGGTGCTTCGCTTAAAGACCTGGGCAAAAAATGGTTTGCCTTTTCAAAAATCGAACTCGATGCAACGGAAATGATCAGAAAATTGATTTGATTTAGAACCATTTGTAAGCTGAGTCGCGTGCCATGCGCTTTACAATTCGTTTTTAATTCGTGAATATTCGTTTTACACACCAGTACCCTTCACCGAATACCATGGACGATTTTTGTGTTTATCTTTATTGGAATTCCGATGAAGTGGAAAGAATTCTTTCATTACCACGAGGCCCGGCAAATACTGATTCGAAAAATGGGAAGTAAATCATGGTATATTCTACAGCTGGAGATCTATAAAAAAATGATCACAGGGTAGTTGAGTACTTTTCTCTTTTCATTTTTAGTTTATCATTCTTTTTTTATTACTTTAGCACTACGAACAAAAAGGAACTAATAAGTCAGGTAACCCAATCATTGCAACATTTAAATGTAAACAAGATTGTTTTGTTTGGTTCATACTCAAAAGGAACTCAAACAGAAGATAGCGACATCGATCTGCTTGTAGTTACAAACGACAATTTTATACCTGGATCATTTGCTCAAAAGATGGAAATCAAGCTTAAAATTGCCAATGCACTTAATACTTTAAGAAGATATGCAGATATTGACCTGATCGTTCATACAAAACCTATGTACGAACAGTTCATCCTATTAAACAGCGGATTTAAAAAAGAAATAATCAGCTCTGGCACTGTTATCTATGAAGCAAACAACTAAAGACTGGATAACTGCTGCTAAAGATGATCTTCTTGCAGCCAAAATTCTGGGATATGATGTCAGAATTACAAATTTAGCTGCTTTCCATTGCCTGCAGTGCTTAGAAAAATGCTTCAAAGCAATGATTGAAGAAATGGATAAACCATCCATTAAATCGCATGACCTTATAAGACTACATTTAAATGCTAATATTCAGCTTTAAGTATCTGATTTAGTGCTGCTTGGAATAATTAATGAAGTATATATTGATGCCCGTTATCCAGGCGACTTAGGACTTCTCCCTCATGGCAAGCCAACGGTTTCTGAAATAGAAGATTTTATGAATTTTCGCGAAACGATATTAAACAGAATAAAACACCAAATAGATTAAATCCCAAATCTGTAAATCGAAGATCAGCGTAGTTAAATTGACTTCGTCGAACTCTATTTCGCATAAATTAGCTTCGCTGAACTTCGTTTCGCTTTAATTCCCATCTAATTCGTGCCGCTCGTAAATTCCTTTTACCTACTTTTGCACAACTTTAAAAAAAAGTTTACAACTCACCATTAATTAGACGCAACAGGTCAATATTTGGGAGTGAACGGGCGAAGCTGTAAATAGACAAATTGATAGGAACGCTGATGACGCGGATGTTCCAACGCAGATGAAGACGGATTTAAAAAGATCATTTGTCCGACAGGCGGGACTTTCAGTTGATGATTTCTTTGACAAAAATTAGGTACACAGAGTTACACGGCGTAATATAAAACTGAAAAAATCGGGGATCAACGAATTTAATCTCTCCCGAAAAAACGTGAATGCCAGGGATTACAGGAAGCTGTAACATGTGATATTTTCATCCGGGTTTGTGTTTAAAGAATATGCTCGTTTCACAATGTTTTTTATAAATTTGTTGAAATATTTTTTGTATGGAAACAATATTCAAATTAAAGGCTGCTGAATTGGACAGCAAGTTTATCGAGATGATAAAAAATCTATTCAAGGACAGTGAAATAGAAATATCAATTAAACCCATCCAGGACGAGACTGAATATTTATTAAATAGTCCATCCAACAAAAAGCATTTATTGGATGCAATCAAAGATGTAAAAAAGAATAAAAATCTTATACGATTCACCGGCAAGGAGTTTGAAGAATTGTCGGCAAAACTGCTCAGCGAATGAAGCATAACCTTATTTTTATTCCTTCAACTTAGAAATAAAACGGTAGGCAGAAGTATTTCTTAACAAACAAGCATAGCCTGAAAACCCAGATGTCATTGGGAAATAGGTGCAGGCAGTCATAATAATAGAATCGGTGATCTACCTGGCTATTTGATAATCAGTACAACATAATCCGTGAATCGAAGATCAGCGAAGCTAATTGAAAATCAGCTAAGCTAAATTTGTTTTCTACAATAATTGAATTTTTTCTTAAATTTGATAAAAAATAACTGCTATGCATTCAGTAAAGCTTAAAATAAATGACAAAATTTACGATAACCTTCTGTGGCTTTTAAGAAAATTCGGTAAAGATGAATTGGAAATCATTATTGAAGACACAAATTTACTGGAACATAAAAAGTATCTTGAAGCGGAATTAAAAGAAGTTATTGAGGGACATGCCACATTCCACTCAGTGAACGATGTTGAACAGAGACTAGAAAAGATTATAAAAAAACATGAAGATAATCTTTAAAGAATCTTTTGTTGTCCGACTGGAAAATCAGATCGAATACATTGCAATTGACAGTCCGACACGAGCCAGAAAATTTAAAACCGAATTATTAACCAGGATAAAAAAAATACCGTTAAATCCTTATCAAAATAGAAAGTCTGTTTATTTCGAGGAAAACAATATCCGCGACCTTATCTTTAAAGGATACGTGATTGTTTTTCGGATTACCGATTTAGCTATCGAGATTTTTGGCTTTGTCAAATATCAGGATTCACCAATTGATGACCGAGCGTAGCAAAAGAGCTCAATTTTAATCGCAAACCCAACCCCATTGCACATATTCAGTTCCTTGTGTACAGGATACTTAGCGAGACACGCTACATTTCATTTTTCATTCCTTCATTCGTAACTCGTAATTCGTAATTCATTCAATGAAATTCCACCTCCTGTTTTTACTACTTCTACTGAATGTATCATTAATGGCCCAGGAGAAAACCGGCTTTACCACCAATTTCCGGCTGAGCCAAACCACTGCTGTAGGTTCCGGCAAAGACCTCCCCTTCTGGATGACCTCGAACCAGAAAGATATGTTCACGTTACACAATTCAAGTTATTTTCTGACTCTTTTCGTCGATTTTTATATTGCGGCTTCAAAAAAATTTAAAGTCATTTGTGTATTTTTGAATAAAAAGAATACTTCATGGAACAAGGTGAAATTGTAATATATAAAACATTTGATCATGCCGAATTTCAAATTGATGTTAGAGTTGAAAATGAAACCGTTTGGCTTAATCGGAATCAAATTGCAATATTGTTTGACCGGGATGTTAAAACAATAGGTAAACACATTGCGAATGTTCTCAAGGAAGAGTTGCGTTCGTTTTCAGTTGTCGCAAATTTTGCGACAACTGCATCTGATGGTAAGGTATATCAGGTTGAGCACTATAGTTTAGATATGATTATTTCTGTTGGATATAGAGTTAAATCGCAACGAGGAATCCAATTTAGGATATGGGCGAACAAAGTATTGAAAGAATATCTTTTAAAAGGTCATGTCGATAATCATCGTCTTGAAAGAATTGAAAATGATGTATTTTACTTAAAAAGCAAAGATGATTAAATTGATTGATTCAAATAAGCAAGTAAAGAATTCACTTATTACTTTAAAAGGGTCAATAGCCCCGGATAGAGCAGTTGAATTAGGAAATGAAATTGAAAAATCACGAAACGAGAAGATATAATACTTGAAACAATTCAAATTCGGAAAATGTACAGTATCAAACTTCCTGATGCTATTATTGCCGCTACCTGTTTAGTAAATAATTGCACATTAGTTACAAACAATGTAAAAGACTTCGATAAAATAGCTGGTTTTCAATTGATTAAAGTGTAATTTTTCTTATAATTAGATTGTTATGCTTTTAAATATAGAAAAAAAGGGACGTCGTTGGGTTATTACCAACAACCCGCCAATCAAATACCGCAAATTTGCCATTCAAATAAATGAGGACGATATCGTTCCTTATGAAGACGAAATTAAAGACAGGCAAAAAGAATCTTCAAATTTTCAGGAAGTAATGGAAATCCGTAAAAAATATCCTCAGTTACAGGCCATCGATCAAATGACTTCTGAATGGATCGTAAATGACAGCGATAAAAATTTATTGGAAGCTTACTTTAAAGAGCGAGCCGAAGATGAAGGTATTCTTTGATGCAAAAATGATATATTTGTGTCAGGAATCATTAAAAATTTACAATCATGATACTCGAAGTACAAAAAATAAACGATCAATATGTGATTAAGAATCCTCCTAAAACTTCGGATGCGCATTTCTATTTAAAAATTGAACAAAAAGATATATTAAAAAGTAAACCCGGCAAAAAGAAGATGCTTAAAACAGATGTTGCACTCGAAGAATTAAAAGCACTTGCTATAAAATTTCCAGACGATGTTTTTTTACAAAATAAGATAAAGTATTACGTGCCATACACGAATCCTTCCGGAAAAAGTGACGATGATTATTTAAATGAGGCATTAAAGGAAAAATATGGTTTGTAAATATTTATGGGATAACAATATCTGTTTGGATCTGCTTTTAAACAGGACATCTGATAATCCCGAAATTATGGAGCTAATACAGCTCTTTTTATCCTCTCAATTAGAAATATTTGTTTCTACAGCTCAAATTCCAGGTTTGAATTATATGTTTTACCGTCAGCGAAAGGAAACTGGCGTCGATAAAAGCATTGTCAATATTGAGTGGACTAATTTTATGAAGCTGATTAAATTTGTTAAAAGTCCTTCCTATATAGATATTGAAAATAGCCTGGCCAAAAGTGATCTCGAAGATTACCAAATTACCCTCTCAGCAGAAACGATAGGGGCAAAAATTATTACAGCCGATAAAGCTTTATTAAAGAAATGTACGGATGCCATTACCACAAAACAAGCGATCAAAGAAATACAATCAGTAAAAGCAGAAAAAATTACTTTTCTGGACCTAAAATCCATTAACGATTCTTTTGAACCAGGCATCGAACAAGCCATCGACCGGGTTCTTAAAAGTGGCTGGTATCTGTTGGGCACCGAAGTAAAAGCTTTTGAACAGGAATATGCGGAGTATATTGGCACCAAACATTGTATTGGAGTTGCCAATGGTCTGGACGCGTTGCGACTGATACTGAAAGCCTATATCGAACTGGGCATTATGAAAGCGGGTGATGAAATTATCGTTCCTGCGAATACCTATATTGCCTCCATCTTAGCCATTTCCGATAATCGGCTGGTACCCGTATTGGTCGAACCCGATCTTGAAACTTACAACATAGATTCTTACAAGATCGAAGCAAAAATCACGGAGCGTACCAAAGGGATCATGATTGTACACCTTTATGGTCAAAACGCTATGCACCCCGAAATTCAACGTTTGGTCGATAAGTATGATCTTAAATTAATTGAGGACAACGCACAGGCCGCTGGCTGTCGTTACACAAAAAAAGAAGTTTCACAACTTGTCCCGATACTTCGGGAGTGTACCACAGAGGAAACACTGTGTAACACTGTGTATAACACTGTGAAACCCTGTGTACCAAAAAAAACAGGTTCCCTTGGCAATGCTGCTGGTCACAGTTTCTACCCAGGCAAAAACCTTGGTTGTTTGGGTGATGGCGGAGCAGTAACAACCGATGATGACGAACTGGCTGCAGTTATCCGTGCGTTGGCAAACTATGGCTCAAGTAAAAAATACAAGAATGATTACAAGGGACTTAACTCCCGATTAGATGAAATTCAAGCTGCCATCTTAAGGGCTAAATTACCCCGTTTGGATGTTGACAACCAACGCCGCCGCGAAATTGCACAATACTATTGTGACCATATTATAAATGCTGCAGTCTCGTTACCACATAATAATAACTTCTCACTGTTCACTTCTAATTGTTCACTTACACACGTCTGGCATATTTTTATCATCCGAACGGCCAATCGCGAAAAACTACAAAACTACCTAACAGAAAACGGCATCCAAACCCTGATCCACTACCCCACTCCACCACATCAACAAAGGGCTTACAAAGAATGGAACAGTTTAAGTTTTCCTATTACAGAACAAATTCACAACGAAGTATTGAGTTTGCCAATTAGTCCGGTAATGACGAACAAAGATTTTGAAAAAATAGTTGAAGTTCTAAATAATTTCAAAGAGAAGCTTTAAAAATAAATTACACAACTTGTCCCAGCCTGTCTCGATTTTTCGGGGATACTTCGGGAGTGTAGCCCTGTGTTTGACACCGTGTAACTCAGTGAAACTTTTTCATTCGTGTTAATTTGTGCTAATATGTGGACCAAAAAAAATCCGTGAATCGCAGATCAGCGCAGCTAATTGAAAATCAGCGAAGCTAATCGAAGATCAGCGAAGCTAAATCTGTCTTAATCCGTGTCATTCGTTTTAATTCGTGCAATTCGCATTAATCCGTGTAATCCTTTTTAAATACGATTGTAATCGACTATTTTGCAGGGATATTACTCGAAAACACGGAAGGAAAGAAACGAAAATTCGGAACTGATTGCAAGCCGGGTGGCCAATATAGGGGTGTGAATATTACAACTTTCTAAATACTATTTTGTATTTTTGAATTGTTTAAAACACAAATGACCTAATAAACAAGGTATTTATCCCAGGAAAATGACTAGTCACTTTGAC
>Ga0209724_1000328_pt1 | contig 48123 bp, 42 predicted proteins | sample grotaG_FD_184143 | JGI IMG/M metagenome (GOLD analysis project Ga0209724, IMG submission 184143) | Glacier valley bacterial and archeal communities from Borup Fiord, Nunavut, Canada, to study Microbial Dark Matter (Phase II) -... | ecosystem: Environmental > Aquatic > Freshwater > Ice > Glacier ... | reverse complement strand
GTGGCGGATCAAGTCGAGGCCGTCCGCATCCTTCGCCGTGACGATCGACAGGTTCACGTCGTGATCGATGACCGACGAGGTGTCGACCAGCTTCGCCTCGGCGCCGTTCGAGATCTTGCCGCCCAGAGCGGCCTTGGCCAGACCCGGGCCGATCGACGCCGCGACATCGGCGACGGTGACGGAGTGATCGAAGGAGCGGACGGAGCCGTCGGGGAGCTTGATGTTCGGCATGGGGGTCGGGAAAGTGGCGGTCGGGTCGCACAATGCAAAAAGCGCGGGCAACCGCGCTTTTCATCGATGCGCGCGATCGGGACGATCGGCGCCGGCAAGCGGTTGCTCAGTCGATGGGTGTTCCCTGCGTTCGCGGTGACATAACCATGTTCGGCGAGTGCCCGGCCCTTTCGCGCGCCTTGTTGCAGACTGCTCACTACGTTCGGATAACCACGTTCGGATTCCCGGGCTCTTCGAGCCGGAGACATGCTCTACCAGATGCTGGTAGGCGCGATTGGACTCGAACCAACGACCCCCACCATGTCAAGGTGGTGCTCTAACCAGCTGAGCTACGCGCCTAAAAAAGAGGCGAGAGTGTAGCACGCGGTCGACGGCTGGCCAGAGGGTCGGTGCAGATAAGCAACGAACGGCCGGCTCGCGGCGCCGCCTGTGCGGAAGTCACCGAACCGTCGCGAAAGCATCACCGGCCTGTCACCGGGCACCGATTCAATCCGGGCCAGCATGAACGCCCCCGAATTCGTCGGCCGTCGCGACCTCCTCCTTCCCTCCCTGCCGGCCCCTCCTCCCTCCGCGGAAGCGCTCGCGGACGACGGCCCCGCCACGCATCACCGCACGATCTGGATCTCCGACGTCCACCTCGGCACGGCCGGCTGCAAGGCCGACTTCCTGCTCGACTTCCTGAAGTGGAACGACTCGGACACGCTGTACCTGGTCGGGGACATCATCGACGGCTGGCAGCTGAAGAAGGGCTGGACCTGGCGCCAGTCGCACAACGACGTCGTGCAGAAGATCCTGCGCAAGGCGCGCAAGGGCACGCGGGTGATCTACGTGCCGGGCAACCACGACGAGTTCGCCCGCAGCTACGTGGAACACGCGTTCGGCGGCATCGACGTCGTCTACGAGGCCGCGCACGTGACGGCCGACGGCAAGCGACTGCTGGTCACCCACGGCGACCTGTTCGACGGCGTGATCCAGCACGCGAAGTGGCTCGCCTACCTCGGCGACTCGCTCTACACGTTCGTCCTCGCGCTCAACCACTGGGTCAATCGGGCCCGCGTGCGCATGGGCTTCGGCTACTGGTCGCTGTCGCAATACCTGAAGCACAAGGTCAAGAACGCGGTGAGCTTCATCGCCGACTACGAACACGCGCTGATCAACGAGGCGCGGCGACGCGGCTTCGACGGCGTGGTCTGCGGCCACATCCACAAGGCGGAGATACGCATGATCGACGGCATGCTCTATTGCAACGACGGCGACTGGGTCGAGAGCCTCACCGCGCTCGTCGAGGACCACGCGGGCCGGCTCGAGATCGTCGAGTGGAAGTCGATCGGCGCGCCGCGAAGGCTGCACGCCGAAGCGGTGGCCGCATGAAGATCCTGATCGTCACCGATGCCTGGGATCCGCAGGTCAACGGCGTCGTGCGCACGCTGAAGTCGACCCGTCGCGAGCTCGAGAAGATGGGCCACGTCGTCGACCTGCTGACGCCGCTCGAATTCAGGACCATCCCCTGCCCCACGTACCCCGAGATCCGGCTGTCGCTGCGACCGAAGCGGTTCGTCGCGCAGCGCATCCGCGACAGCGCGCCGCAGGCGATCCACATCGCCACCGAAGGCCCGCTCGGCATGGCTGCGCGCGGCTACGCATTGCGCAACGGCCTGCCGTTCACCACCGCGTATCACACGCGCTTTCCCGAATACGTGAAGGCCCGCGTGGGCATCCCGCTGGCGTGGACCTACCGCTTCCTGCGCTGGTTCCACGGCAGCGCACAGGCGGTACTCGTGCCGACCCGCGTCGTGAAGGCCGACCTGGAGGCCTTCGGCTTCGCGCCCGAGCGGGTCGTGCTGTGGTCGCGCGGCGTGGAGCTCGACATCTTCAAGCCCGGCGCGACGATGCCGCACGACCTGAAGAAACCGATCTTCCTCTACGTCGGCCGGGTCGCCGTCGAGAAGAACATCGAGGCCTTCCTGAAGCTCGACCTGCCGGGCAGCAAGTGGGTGGCCGGCGAAGGGCCGCAGCTCGCGCGGCTCAAGGCAGAGCATCCCGGCGTGCGCTTCACCGGCGTGCTCGGCCAGGCCGAGCTCGCGTCGCTGTACAACGCGGCCGACGTGTTCGTCTTCCCGAGCCGCACCGACACCTTCGGCCTGGTGCTGCTCGAGGCACTGGCCTGCGGCTGCCCCGTCGCGGCGTATCCGGTCACCGGCCCGATCGACGTGATCGGCGATGCGCCCGCCGGCGCGCTCGACGACGACCTGCGCACGGCGGCGCTGCGGGCGCTGACGATCGATCGCCTGGCGGCGCGTCGGCACGCCGAGCGCTATTCGTGGGAGGCCTGCACGCGCCAGTTCCTCCAGCACCTGCATCCGATCGACGAGGTGCGCAGCGGCGGCGCGACGCGCGCGCGGCCGGGCGCACTGGCGGGCGACCAGGGTCCTCCGCTGTGACGCTCGGCGAACGCGTGCGGCCCGCGATCGTCGACGGCCACGTCGAGCCCGCGCCCGCGCCGAGCGAGCCGATCGAGGTCGAGAGCCCGTACAAGAGCCTCGGCGGACCGGGCCGCATCTGGAACGCGCTGAAGTACTCGATGCGCGGCCTCGCGCTGGCGCTGCGTGTCGAGAGCGCCTTCCGCCAGGAACTGATCCTCGCTGCGGTGCTGGTGCCCACCGCCATCGTCCTCGCCCTTCCGGCACTGGAGACGCTCGCGCTGATCGGCTCGATCTTCATGGTGCTGATCGTCGAACTGGTCAACTCGAGCATCGAGGCCGCCGTCGACCGCATCTCGCTCGCGCATCACCGCCTGTCCGGCCGCGCGAAGGACCTCGGCAGCGCCGCGGTGTTCCTCGCGCTGGTGCTGTGCCTGCTCACCTGGGTGCTCGTGGCCGGTCCGGTCCTGATCAGCCGCATCGGCCATCTGGTCTGATCCCCGTGCAACTGCTGCGCACACCAGGCCGGGCGCCCGTCGAACTCGGCAGTCTCTTGCTTCCGCCGATCCGTTCGCTCAATCTCGCAGCCATGCACACATTCAATCTCTTTCTTTGGCGCCATGCCGAAGCAGAGGACAGCTGGCCGGACATCGATCGACCGCTGACGACAAAGGGTCACCGCGATGCGACGCGCGTGGCGCGCGCGCTGGCCAAGCAGCTCGACGCCAACACCCGTGTCGTCATCAGCCCCGCCCTGCGCACCCGCGAAACGGTGGCGCCGCTGATCGCAAAGGCCTCGTTGCCGCTCGAAGTCGATCCGCGTCTCGCACCGGGTGCCCGGCTCGGCGACGTGCTCGACGCCCTCGAGGCGGCGATCGCGTCGTGCACCGGCGACTCGCCGTCGCTGGTCCTGGTAGGGCACCAGCCGTGGGTCGGCCAGGTGGCGCGGCGCCTGCTCACCAACGGACCCGGCGACTGGAGCGTGAAGAAGGCGTCGGCGTGGTGGCTGGTGCGCCGCTCGCGCGACGGCAGCACCGAGTGGACGATGCGCTCGGTCCTCGACCCGGAACTGGTCTGACCGGCGACCGGTGCCGCGCGATGAACCGTCATCCGCGCGTCACCGGTCGGTCACCTGGGCTTCCTACCATCAGGTGTCGTTCGTCCACGGAGCCCGCATGCTGTCTTCCCTTTCCGCATTTCCCGCATCGCAGCGCCACGCCGGCGGCGAGTCCCGTTTCCGTGCCGGCCGTCGCGGTGTCGTCCTGGCGTTCGAGACCGACCAGTTCAGTATCCGCATCCTGACCACCGGCGGTCGCGGCGGGCCGATCGTCGAGCCCGAGATCCGCGAAGCGCAGCGGCTGCGTCACGATGTCTTCACCGGCGAATACGGCGCGCATCTGTCGGGACCGGCGGGCGGCATCGACGAGGATATCTATGACGCGTGGTGCGACCACCTGATCGTGCGAGACAAGCCCAGCCGGCAGGTGGTCGGCACCTATCGCATCGTGCGACCCGAGGTCGCCGCACGCCTCGGCTACTACGCCGACACCGAGTTCTTCACGAACCGCCTCGCCCCCATCAAGCCGAACCTGCTGGAGTTCGGGCGCTCGTGCATTCATCCCGATTTCCGCAGCGGACCCGTCATCATGCTGCTGTGGACCGCGCTTGCGCGCTACATGGTCGACGGCGGCTACGAGCACGTGATGGGCTGTGCGAGCGTCAGCATGCTGGACGGCGGCCACCAGGCGGCGAGCCTCTTCCAGCGCCTGCAGCAGGATCATCCGACCAGCCCCGAGTTCCAGGTCTTTCCCCGCAACCCGCTGCCGATGGAGGGGCTGGTCCGCACGCTCGTCGTCGATGCACCCCCCCTGGTGAAGGGCTACCTGCGCATCGGCGCCGAGGTGTGCGGAGACCCGGCCTGGGACGCGGACTTCAACACCGCGGACTTCTTCATGCTGCTGTCGTTGTCGAGGATGAATCCGCGCTACGCGAAGCACTTCGGCATCGCGGCCGACGGGATGCCTTTCGAAGAGCGTCGCGCGGCCTGACGGATCGCGTCAGGCCAAATCGAGCGCGATCCCGACGCGCGACCACTCAGCGGCTTCCTGGCGCAGGTTGAATTCCGTCAGCGGATGGTCGGCGAGCCATGCTGCATCGGTACGCAGCCGATAGCCCGCGCCATCGCGTTCGAGCGCGAGCCGCGAGACATCGAGGTCGGTGCGCCGACGATGGACCAGCGCAGCGATGCGCAGGCACAGCACCGCGAGCCACTCGTTGGGGTCCTCGATCGTGCCCGAGAGCTTGTTGAGCTTGCCGGTGTGACCGAGCGCCATCAGCGCGATCTTCGACTGGTCCATCTTCGAGAAGCCCGGCATGTCCGCATAGGACAGGATGTAGGCCGAGTGCTTGTGGTAGCCCGCGTGCGAGATCGACAGGCCGATCTCGTGCAGCATCGCCGCCCAGTGGAGGCGTCTCTCGACTTCGACGTCGTCCTCCGAGGTCGGGTCGATCAGCGGATGCAGCAGGTCGTGCGCCAGCGCCGCCACGCGCCGGGCCTGCGCGCGATCGACGCCGTAGCGATGCGTGAACTGTCCGATGGTGACGTCGCGCATGTCGTGGTGCTCGCTGCGCCCGAGCAGGTCGTAGAGCACCCCCTGGCGCAGCGCCCCGTCGGTCACCGCGAGCGCCTCGAGGTCGAGCATCTTGAAGACGGCCGACATGATCGCGAAGCCGCCGGGCAGCACGGGGATGCGGTCGGGCTTGAGCGCTTCGAGCTTGAGACGGTCCGCGTTGCCGGCACGCAGCAGCAGCTCGCGCAGCCCCGCCAGTCCGTCGCGGGTGATGCCCTGCGCGGCCAGGCCGTTCTGCTCCAGGATCTCGCCCAGCGCCCGGGCCGTGCCCGACGACCCGATCGCGTTCTGCCATCCCGCATCGAGGTAGTCGCGCGCGATCACTTCCAGTTCCTTCTGCGCCGCGAGCTCGGCCTGCTTCAGGTTCTGCTTGTCGATCTCTCCGTTCGGGAAGAAGCGCAGGCTGTAGCTCACGCATCCCATGAACAGCGACTCCATCAGCCTGGGCTCGTGGCCTTCGCCGATGATGAACTCCGTCGACCCGCCGCCGATGTCGACGACCAGCGTCGAGCCGCTGCCGAGTGCCGCGGTGTTGGCGACGCCCGTGTAGATCAGCCGCGCTTCCTCTCGACCCGCGATGACCTCGATGTCGAAACCAAGCGCGGCCTCGGCCTTGGACAGGAACTCGCGGGCGTTCTTGGCGACCCGCAGCGTGTTGGTGGCGACCGCCCGGACCGTGTGCGGGGCGAAGGACCGCAGGCGGTCGCCGAAACGTTCGAGCACCACCAGCGCGCGATGCTGCGAATCGGCGTCGAGCTTCTTCTCCTTCGTCAGGCCGGACGCCAGCCGCACCGTTTCCTTGAGACTGTCGAGTGGATAGACTTGCGTCCCCGCGGGAGTCTTGACGACGCGGCCGATCAGCAGACGAAAGCTGTTCGACCCGAGGTCGACGGCGGCGAGCAGTTCGGGAACAGGCATGAAGGGGGACCGAAGCAAGCGTGGAAATTCGGGTGATCGCGTCGGATGGTACCCAATCACCCCCGTCGCACGAGTCAGCGGGCGCACCATTTCATGAGAATCCCTGTCGTACCCTTGCCATATTCGTTGACCATCCTCGGCCGCCTTGCCTTCCCGTGAACAGACGCGTGCCCGCCCAAGACTTCATCAACCGCGAGCTTTCGCTGCTCGCGTTCAACGAGCGCGTCCTCGCGCAGGCGGAAGACGCGTCGCTGCCGCTGCTCGAGCGCCTGCGCTTCCTGTGCATCACCAGCAGCAACCTCGACGAGTTCTTCGAGGTGCGCGTCGCCGGGCTCAAGGCGCAGATGCGGCTCAACCCGTCGCACGCGGACGTCGACGGGCTCCCGGCGGTCGAGACGCTCAGGCGCGTCGCCTCGCGGGTGCACGTCCTCGTGGCGCGGCAGTACGCGCTGCTCAACGACACGCTGCTGCCGCTGCTCGGCCGGGAAGGGATCGACCTGCAACTCGCGACCAACTGGAACGCGGAAGTGGGTGCGTGGGCGCGTGCCTATTTCCAGCAGGAGATTCTGCCGGTGCTCACGCCGATCGGACTCGACCCCGCCCATCCGTTCCCGCGCGTGCTCAACAAGAGCCTGAACTTCGCCGTCGAGCTCGGCGGCCACGACGCGTTCGGCCGCAAGTCGGGCGTGGCGATCGTGCAGGCCCCCCGGGCGCTGCCGCGGCTGATCCGGCTGCCGGACGACCTGTCCAATCATCCGTACGGGATCGTGATGCTGACGACGATCATGCAGGCCTACGTGTCCGAGCTGTTCGCCGGCATGGAGGTCCACGGCTGCCATCCGTTTCGCGTCACGCGCAACTCGGACCTGTTCGTCGACGACGAGGAGATCACCAACCTGCGCGTCGCGCTGCAGGGCGAGCTGCCGCAGCGGCACTACGGCGACGCGGTACGCCTCGAGATCGACGAGAACTGTTCCGAGGCCATCGCCCAGTTGCTGCAACGCGAGTTCGCGCTCGACGCGGAGGACGTCTACCGCGTGGCCGGGCCGGTCAACCTCGTGCGGCTCATGCAGATGCCCGACATGATCGCGCGGCCCGACCTCAAGTTCGTGCCGTTCCACCCCGCGCTGCCCGCGGAGATCCGCAAGGCGAACATCAAGGGCGCCGACCTGTTTCGCACCATCGCCAAGCGCGACATCCTGGTCCACCACCCGTACCAGTCGTTCCTGCCGGTCCTCGACTTCCTGCACGCGGCCGCCACCGATCCCGACGTCGTCGCCATCAAGCAGACGATCTACCGCACCGGCAGCGACTCGGCGCTGATGGAATCGCTGCTGCTGGCCGCGCGCACCGGCAAGGAAGTGACGGTGGTCGTCGAGCTGATGGCCCGCTTCGACGAGGAGACCAACATCAACTGGGCGTCGCGTCTCGAGGAAGTCGGCGCGCACGTGGTCTACGGCGTGGTGGGCCACAAGACGCACGCGAAGATGGTGCTGGTCGTGCGGCGCGAACACGCCAAGGAAGGCACCGTGATCCTGCGTCGCTACGCACACCTGGGCACCGGCAACTATCACTCGGGCACGGCACGGGTCTACACCGACTTCGGCCTGTTCACCGCCGACACTGACCTGTGCAGCGATGTGCACGAGGTCTTCCAGCAGCTCACCGGCCTCGGCAGCGCGAAGAAGATGAAGTGCATCTGGCAGTCGCCGTTCAGCATGCACGGCAACACCATCGCGGCGATCCGCAACGAGACGCAGCTGGCTCTGGCCGGCAAGCCCGGCCGCATCATGGCGCGCATGAACTCGCTGCTCGAGCCCGGCGTGATCCAGGAGCTGTATGCGGCCAGTAATGCCGGCGTGAAGATCGACCTGATCGTGCGCGGCGTGTGCGCGCTGCGGCCCGGCGTGAAGGGGCTGTCGGAGAACATCACGGTGCGTTCGATCGTCGGCCGCTTCCTCGAGCACAGCCGGATCTTCTACTTCCGCAACGACGGCGCCGACGACGTGTACCTGTCGAGCGCCGACTGGATGGACCGCAACTTCTTTCGCCGCATCGAGGTCGCGTTCCCGATCCGCGAGCTGCGTCTGAAGAAGCGCGTGATCGACGAGGGCCTGCGCATCCACCTGAAGGACAACGCGCTCGCGTGGGTGATGGACAGCGGCGGGGTCTATCACCGCAAGCGCCATCGCAAGGCCCGCTTCTCGGGGCAGCAGAACCTGCTGGAAGCGGCGATCGCGTCCTGACGGCGGTCGCGCGGTCGCGCATGACTTATCCTGCGAGGTCCGTGGCCTGCCAGGATCCTGCCCGATGAATCTCGACGAATACGCCCGCTACGACGCGCTCGGCCTGGCGGCCCTGGTCCGCGACAAGCAGGTCAGCCCGCAGGAGCTGGCCCAGACCGCCGCCCGTGCGATCGATGCCGTCAACGGGGACGTCAACGCCGTGGTCGAGACCTATCCCGACCGCATCGGCGGCCTCGACGAATCGTCGCTGGGCCACGGTCCGTTCCGCGGCGTCCCGTTCCTGATGAAGGACGTGTTCGGCCATGAGGCCGGCCGCACCATCGAGTTCGGCAGCCGGTTGTGCCGCGGCATGATGGCCGAACAGGACACCGCCTACTGCACGCTCGTCAAGGCCGCGGGCGTCAACGTCCTCGGCCGCTCCGCCGCGCCGGAATACTCCATGGCCGGCACGACCGAGACCGCGCTGTACGGCAACACGTCGACGCCGTGGAAGAAGGGCTACAGCGCGGGCGGATCGAGCGGCGGCGCGATGGCCGCGGTGATGGCGGGCATCGTGCCGATCGCGCACGGCTCGGACATCGCCGGATCGATCCGCATCCCGGCGTCGTTCTGCGGCGGCGTGGGTCTGAAGCCGTCGCGCGGCCGGGTGTCGTTCGGCCCGATGGGCGACGAGAACGGCTACGGGCTCGGACAGAACTTCGTCCAGACGCGCACCGTGCGCGATGCCGCGACGATGCTCGACTGCCTCGCGGTGCCCCAGGTCGGCGATCCGTTCGCGATCCCGCGTCCGCCGCTGCCCTACGCGGAGCTGATCGGCCTGACCGCACCGAAGCTGCGCATCGGCTGGTCGACCGCTCCGCTGATGGGCTTTCCCACCGATCCGGAAGTCGCGGCGGCCGTCGAGAAGACCGCGCGCATGCTCGCCGACATGGGTCATCACGTCGAGCCCTTCACGCCCGCGTTCGACGGACTGGCGGCGATGCGCAGCATGCTCGACGTGTGGTTCTTCGGCTTCGACCTGCGGCTCGCGGGGTTCTCGAAGCGCAGCGGGCACGCCATCGGCCCCGACACGCTCGAGCCCACGATCCTCAAGGTCTACGAATACGCGCGCACGATGACCGCGGCGCAGTTCCTCGCGGCGATGGCGTCCCTGAACACGTTGCGTCGTCAACTATCGACGGTGTTCAGCGGATTCGACATCTGGCTCACGCCGAGCACGCCGCGCGTCGCCGAACCATGGGGCCTCTACCACCTCGGACGCGACGACCTGTCGATCGACGAGATGCCCGAGGCGACGATGCGACCCGTCTGCCAGTACTCGCTGCCGCACAACATCATGGGCACGCCGGCGATCTCGCTGCCGCTGGTGATGCATTCGAGCGGCCTGCCGATCGGCGTGCAGCTCGCGGCCGGGCCCGCGCAGGAGCACGTGGTGCTGCAGCTCGCAGCGCGGCTCGAGGAAGCGATGCCGTGGAAGGATCGCGTCCCGCCGCTGCACGTCTCGCAGGTGGGCTGACGCCGGAACCTACTTCCGCCGCGCCTCGATCACGCCCTCGACGGTCGCGATCGCCGTCAGCGCCTTGGCGAGCTGTCGCGCATCGCCGACCTCCGCCGTGAAGCCCATCCGCGCCATTCCCTTGCGGCTCTCGGTCTGCACGCCCACGACGTTGATCTTCTCTCGCGAGAAGACCTCGGAGATGTCGCGCAGCAGGCCCTGGCGGTCCTGCGCGACGACCTGCACGTCGACCGGGTAGACGGCCTCGCTGCGACTGACGGCCTCGCCCCACTCGACGTCGATCATCCGCTCGGGGTCGCGCGCGCGCATCGCCGCGAGGTTGCTGCAGTCGGTACGGTGGATCGACACGCCGCGTCCGCGCGTCACGAAGCCGGCGATCGGATCCGGCGGTGCCGGCTTGCAGCATTTCGCGAGCTGCGTCATCAGCGCGTCGACGCCCACCACCAGCACGCCACCGCGCTGCCCGTCGTTGGCCGACGCGCCCCCCGTGAGTCGGGCGCGCAGGATGTCGTCGGCATGCCGGTCCGCGACGACGCCGTCGCCGTCGAAGGCGATCGCGTCGGCGACCTGCCGCATGCTCACCTCGTCCTTCGCGGCCGCCGCGAACAGTTCGTCCGCCCGCGCGAAGCCGAGCTTGGCCGCGATCGTGTCGAAGCCCGGCATCGCCTTGCCGCTCGCGCGCGCGGTCTGCTGCATCGCCTTCTCGACCAGGGCGCGGCCGGCCGCGAGCGTCGCCTCGAGCTCGCGCGCGTTGAACCACTGGCGCACCTTCGCGCGCCCGCGCTGGCTCTGCAGGAAGCCGAGCTGCGGATTGAGCCAGTCGCGCGACGGACCGAGCGCGTCGATCGTCGTGGTCGGCGACGGCTTGGCCGTGATGATCTCGATCGTCTGACCGGTCTGCAGCGGCGTGTTGAGCCCGACCAGCGCACCGTCGACGCGCGCGCCACGGCAGCGGTGGCCGAGCTCCGAGTGGACGTGGTACGCGAAGTCGATCGGGGTCGAGCCGACCGGCAGCTCGATCACCCGCGCCTCGGGCGTGAGCACGTAGATGCGGTCGTCCGGCGGCGCGTCGCCGACCTGCGGCAGGAGCTGGCCCTCGCGCGGCTGCTCGCCGGTGATCTCGGAACGCCACGCGAAGAGCTGGCGCAGCCACGCGATGCGCTGGTCGAACTTCTCGGCCGTCTTCGTCGACGCGCCGCCTTCCTTGTAGCGCCAGTGCGCGGCCACGCCGTACTCGGCAAAGCGATGCATCTCGCGCGTGCGGATCTGGACCTCGAAGGGGCGTCCCTCCTCGTCCTTGAGCACCGTGTGGATCGACCGATAGCCGTTCGACTTCGGCTTCGCGATGTAGTCGTCGAACTCGGTCGGCAGCGGCTGCCAGCGGCCGTGGACGATGCTCAGCGCCGCGTAGCAGGCCGCCTCGTCGGCGACGATCACGCGCAGCGCGCGCACGTCGTAGAGGTTGGCGAACGACAGCTTCTTCGCGTGCATCTTGCTGACGATGCTGTACAGGTGCTTGGGCCGGCCGGTGACCACCGACTCGATGCCGGCCGCCTGGAGCTGCGCCTGCAGCTCGCGGGTCTTGCGCAGGATGAACGACTCGCGCTCGATGCGCTTCTCGTCGAGCATGCGCGCGGCCTTCTTGTACGCGTCGGGGTCGAGGAAGCGGAACGCGAGGTCCTCGATCTCCCACTTGATCTGCCAGACGCCGAGCCGGTTGGCGAGCGGCGCGTAGAGCTCGAGCGACTCGCGCGCGATGTCGGGATCGGCCCACTCGGCCAGCGGCGTCTTGACCTCGGCGTACCAGCGCAGCGTCTGCAGGCGCGATGCGAGACGCACCAGCACCACGCGGATGTCGGTCGAGAACGCGAGCAGCATCTTGCGTAGCGTCTCGGCCTGGCGCTCGATCGCCTTCTGGTCGGTGGCCTTCGTGTCACCGGCCGCGCCGGGCATCAGCGGAGCCGCGTGCCGATACGCCGGCCGGGTCGCGTTGCCCAGGCGCGCGAGCTGCCGCACGCCGATCGCGATGGTCGCGATCTCGTCGCCGAAATTGTCCTTGAGCTGTTCCTCGGGCTTCGCGAGGCGTTCGGCCGCCGCGAACAGCAGGCCGGCGGCGCGGGCCGCCGGGTCGGCGCGCACCGCGTCGAGGATGCGGGCGAGGCCGAGCGCGTGCGCCACGATCTCCTCGCCGCTGGACAGTTTGCCGGTGCCGTAGAGCGCGGCCGCGAAGTCCCAGGCCTTGCGGACCACCTGCGCGTCGGGCGGGTCGAGGTGATCGACCAGCGCATCGATCACGCGGGCTCTCTGTTCGTCCTCGTCGGCGGGATCGGACCCGTTCATCCGGACACCGTGTCGCGCGTTCGACGGCCGATGGAGAAGGACGAGGCAGTCGCTGGGCGGATCATCCGCGAATTATAGGCAAGGGGCGTGCCCGGGCCGCCCTGCCGAAGTCCCGTCAGGCAGCAGCCGGTGCGAGGCGCAACGGCTTCTTCTCCTGGATCGGCAGGTTGATCAGCGCGGCCGCCGCGGCCAGCGCGATGTCGGCGTACCACATCCACAGGTAGTTGCCGTCGCGCGCCAGCGCCAGGCCGCCGAGATACGCACCGAGGAAACCACCGATCTGGTGCGACAGCAGCGTGAGGCCGAACAGCGTGCCCAGGTAGCGCGTGCCGAACAGCTTGCCGACCAGCCCGGCGGTCGGCGGCACCGTCGCGAGCCACGTGAAGCCGAGGGCGGCCGCGAAGACATAGAAGGTCAGCGACGTCTTCGGCGCGACGAGGTAGACCGCGATCAGCACCGCGCGGCTCGCGTACATCAGCGCCAGCAGGTACTTCATGCGAAAGCGCTGCCCGAGCCAGCCGATCGTCAGGCTGCCCGCGATGTTGAACAGGCCGATCAGCGCCAGCGAGTTGGCTGCCACCTGCGGCGACAGGCTGCACAGCGCGACCTCGCCGGGCAGGTGCGTGACGAGAAACGCGATGTGGAAGCCGCAGGTGAAGAAGCCGGCGTGCAGGTACAGGTAGCTGGGGTTGCGCAGCGCCAGCCTGAGCTGGCGCTTGAGGCCGATATCGTCGACGACGGACGCGGGCGTTGCATCGGCGGCCCTGACGCCCTTCGGCAGCAGGTCGCGTCGCTGGCGCAGCGGCCAGGTCAGCGGGATGGTCGCGAGCGTGATCGCGGCCATCGACAGCATCGCCGTCACCCAGCCCGCGGCGCCGATGATCGCCTGCATCAGCGGCGCGAAGACGAACTGTCCGAACGAGCCCCCGGCGTTGATGAAGCCGGCCGCGAACGAACGCTTCTCGGCCGGCAACCGCTGGGCCGTCGCGCCGATCAGGATCGAGAAGCTCCCCGCGCCCGCACCGGCGGCGGTGAGCAGGCCCATCGCGACGATCAGCCCGACCTGCGAGTGCATGAACGGGGTCAGCGCCATGCCGCCGGCCAGCAGGAACGCGCCGAACACGATCACGCGCGATGCGCCGTACTTGTCGGCGACCGCCCCGAAGATCGGCTGCGCGGCGCCCCACACGAACTGGCCGATCGCCAGCGCGAAGCTGATCGACACGATGCCCAGGCCGGTCGCGGTGTTGATCGGCGAGATGAAGAGCCCGGTCGTCTGCCGCGCGCCCATCGTGATCATCAGGATGGCGGCGGCCGCGATCATCAGCGGCCAGGTGGAGGCCTTGGGTGCCGCGGTCTGCGCGTTCATGGTGATTTTGTCCCGGTGTGGAAGTGCGACGGGGCCGCTCAGGCCACGGTCGCCCGTTCGTGTTCGTTGAGCGTGTCGATCAGACCGTCGAAGAGGCGATGCAGCTCCGCCGTCTCCCGCGCTCCGAGGATCTCGTTGATCTCCGTCTGCGCGAGCCGCCACAGCTTCTTCGCGTCGACCTGGCGCGCGCGCCCGAGCGCGGTCAGGCGCACCTCGCGCTGCCGCGCGTCGGCGCGCGAGCGATGCAGCACCACGAGGCCGGCATCGAGCAGCGGCTTGAGGTTGCGCGTGAGCGTCGTGCGGTCCATGTCCAGCGAGTCCGCGAGCAGCCCCATCGCCATGCCGTCCATCCACGCCAGGCGCGACAGCAGCGAGAACTGGGTGACGCGCAGTCCGCTCGGCGCGAGCGTCCGGTCGTAGATCTGCGTCACGCGCCGCGCGAGCCGGCGCACGCGAAAGCAGGTGCAGCCGCGGACCTGCGCGGCCGCCGCGCGATCGCCGGACGCGCGCGTCCCGCCTCGGGCATCGATACCGTCGTAGTGGTCGCGGGTCGGGACGGTGGGAGACAAGAGGGAATCGAAGGAAGTGGTGGCAGGCATGCACGATCGCGATGGCTGGTGCGATCGAATATAGTGTACATACACCTATTCCGCAATCCGCGCGATCCTCACGACGCGCGTCCCTCGACGCTGGAGCCCGCATGACCGTGACCACCGATCCGTCCCCTGCCGACATCGCCGCGCGCTGGCGCGACCAGGAAGCCGCCGTCCGCGCCCAGTGGGGCGAGCCCGGCGTGATCCCCCTCGCGACGATGAAGACGATGTCCGGCATGGAGATCTTCGCCGCCATCCGCGACGGCCGGCTGCCGACGCCACCCATCGGCCGCCTGCTCGACTTCATCGCGATCGAGTTCGAGCCGGGCCGCATGGTGTTCCAGGGCACGCCGCGCAAAGACCATTACAACCCGCTCGGCAGCGTGCACGGCGGCTACGCGGCGACGCTGCTCGACTCGTGCGTGGGCTGCGCGATCCACACGATGCTGCCCGCGGGCAAGGGGCTACACGACGCTGGAGCTGAAGATCAACTACCTCCGCGCGATGACCGACCGAACGGGACCGGTGCGGGCCGAGGGCAAGACGATCTCGGTCGGCGGCCAGGTCGCCACGGCCGAGGGTCGGCTCACCGACAGTACCGGCAAGCTGCTCGCATTCGCGACGACGACGTGCCTGGTGTTCCCGATCTGAGCGCGATCGGGGATCACGCGGCCATTTCGTCGCGCTTGACCAGCCAGCGCCAGATCACATAGCCGACCAGCGTCCCCACCATCCCCGCGACGGCCGCGATCAGGGCGCCGGGAAACATCGGGCGCACCAGCGTTGGCAGGACGCCCAGCAGCGCCAGGCACAGCAGCATCGGTGCGAGCACGCCCGGCCGGTCGCGCAGTTGCGTGCGATAGAGCCACCAAGCGACGAGTCCGGCGACGCCCGCCGCGACGATCGCGGCCACGCCGGTGTCCGGCGACGACGCGCGACCGAGCATCGCCGCGACGACGAAGCCGGCGGCGATGGCGATCTCGACCCGGCGACGGCGGGTCGCCAGGACGGCGGCCACCAGCAGCACGGCCGCGGCCGTGCCGGTGAAGTCGAGATCGCCGACGAACGCACCGAGCGGCGGGGAGAACGAATCGGCGGCGCCCACCGGCGGGATGCGTGCGCTGCCCGGCGGCCCGAACAGCGCGCCGTAGCCACCGGCGCCCGCGATCAGCAGCGCCATCGCGACCGCAGGCCCCCAGCGATGCCAGCGCGTCGCGGACGGCGGGGCCGGGTCCTCGGTGCGGCTGGCGATGCGCACGCCGACCGCGGCGACGAGCGCGCCGACCAGCGCGCCGCCGGCCGCCACGCCGACCCATTGCAGCGCCAGCCGCAGCAACTGGTTGTTGAACGGCTCGGCCACCGTGAAGCCGAACTCCGTCGCGTTGAAATCGAGCAGCGACCCGGTCAGCAGGGCCACGACGACGAGAGCCGCGGTGACCCACGCTGCGCGCTTCGACGCTTCGCCTCGCGCGAGGCGGCGCACGAGGGAGACGATCGTCACGATGCCGAAGGCCGTGACGAGCAGCCCGAGCAGCGCCTTCGGGATGATCAGGTGCTCGTTGCGGCGCCGCTGCTCGCGCGACCACGCGTCGGGCACGAAGATCGAGCGGCCGACGCCGGCGACCTCGTCGCCGTCGATCTCGACCGCGACGCGCGCCTCGCCGCCCGCCGGCAGCACGACCGACGGATCGGCGTAGCGGAACAGCCAGTCGACACGCGCCGGCTGTTCGGTGGCCTGCGCCGAGACGGGTCGCATCGCCGCTGCGGAGACCTTCAGCCACGACGCGATCGCGGCCTCGGCGAGGGGCCGCGCCTCGGCTTCGGTGAGGCGCTTGCCGGGGCGTGCCTCGGGAACGTCGTGATCGATCAGCCGCGTTCCGTCCGGTGCGGGTCGGGCGTCGACCACCGCGACGCGCCAGGTATCGCGATCCGCGACGTCGCCGTCGAAGCGCGCGAAGCGCACCTCCCAGTGCGGCGGCGACAGGACGTTGCCGACGAGCTTGCGGAACAGGTCGCCGCCGCCCTCGTGCCAGACGAAGTAGCCCCCGGTCCCGTCGCCGATGCCGAAGGCCTTCGCGGTGCGGTGCCAGCGCGCGTCGAGCGTCACGCCGCGCTCGGCGAGCCGGCGTTCGGCGATCGCGAGGGCCTCGTCGCGCGAGATCGTCAGGCCCGGCGCGTCGTAGGGCTGCGCGAGGCGCAGGCCGATGCCGACGATGCCGATGGCGCCGAGCACGAACAGCAGCGCGTTCTCGCGCCGCGTGCGCAGCCGGTACGGGACGATCGGCGATGCCGAAGGGTTGGGATCCCCGAGGCGGGCCTTCACCTCGTCGACCACGTCGAGCACGGCAGCCTCGCCGGTCGTCGCGGCGGACGCGTGGCGTGCAGCCGCGTTGCGCTCGCTGTCGGGCAGGTCGATCAGGCGGCCCGCGCGGATGCGCTGGACCGTCAGCACGATCAGCGGCAACGCCAGGATGCCGATCACCATCGCGCGATCGAACACGATGCCCGGCGCGTCGGTCACGAACAGCGGGATCGACATCAGCACGAGGTCGAAGCCGAAGTGGAACAGCATGCCCGGCACGAGGCCGTAGCGCAGGTACACCAGCCCCCACACGAGCGACGGCAGGAACAGTTCGATGGGGCGCGAATAGGCCGGCTGGCCGGGATAGTTGGCATGCGCGCAGCCGAAGACGACGGCCTGCAGCACCAGCGCGACGACGATGAACGTCTTCTCGCGCCCGAAGTGGCGCCCGAGCAGCGCGGCGCCGGCGAGCGGCACCGCGCGGAACAGCGCCTCCTCCATCATCCCGGCCTGCAACGCCTTCGACACCGGCGACAGCCACGGCCGCGGCGTACCGAGGATGTTCGGATCGATCAGCGCGTCGGACGGCGACCACCAGCCGAGGTAGCGCTGCACGAGGAAGTAGAAGGTCGCGATGAACGCGAGGTCGAAGCCGATCCACGCATAGCCGGCCAGCGTGCGACCCCAGATCGCGCGCGAGTTCGCGGACGGCGTGCGCCAGGTGCGCCACAACTGCGGATGCGAGCCGAATGCTTCGCGTCCCAGTCCCTCGGCCGTCGCGAACACCACCGTCAGCAGCAGCCACGTCACCACACCGCCCGCGATCGCACCGCCGATGCGCGTGACCAGGTGGGTCGATGCCGACGTCGCGGTGTCGTAGCCGAACCAGCTGTCGGAGATCGACGCGAGCGCCGCGCCTGCGATCAGCGCCGCGACGACGCCCGCCCACTTCGACGCGGGCGCCCAGCGCACCGCGTGGCGTCGCATCAGCCAGATCAGCCCGATCAGGCAGCCGCCCAGGCCGTACAGCAGCCCCGCGGCGATGCTGGCTGCGGCCGCGATGTTGTCGTTGACCGAGCGCAGCGTCCCGTAGCGCCGCTCGAACGCATCGGGCACGTAGATGAAGCGTTGCAGCTGCGTGAGGCGATCGCCGGACACCACCATGCGCAGGCGCAGCCGCCCGTCGCCGATCGGCGGCGCGTCGGCTAGCCTGCGTTCGTAGACGAACTCGTGATCGACGCGCTGGCCGGGCCGGGTCGTGGCGGACGCCGTCAGCGGCCGGTAGCGCGAGAAATCGACCTGCCAGTCGCGCGTCGCGCGCGCCATCGCGATCGCGCGCGCAGCGTCCGCCGTCAGCGCCGCGCCCGGCTCGGCCTCGGGAAGCTTGCTGAAGAAGCCGGACGGCCGGCCATCGGGCGTGAACGCGACCTGCACCTCGCGATCGACGCTCGGCGAGTAGAGACGAACGCGCCACTTGTAGAGCGTGAACGCGTCGGCGCCCGCGGCGATCAGCGGCTTGAGCGCGGGCTTGCCGCCCCCTTCGAGCTCGATGAAGGTCTGGGCGTTCGAGTCGCTGCCGAAGCTCGCGGCCGCTTCGGTGAGCGCGGCGGTCGTGAGCTGCTGCTGCGCCGCGAGACGGCGCGCGTCGTCGATCGCCTGATCGCGCGACATCTTCACGTCGAGGTCGAGCACCGAGAACGCGTCGCCGAAATAGTGCAGGACCGTGAACAAGCACAAAGCCGAGGCGGTCAGCAGGACGATCCAGACGGCGGGTTTCTTGAGCAGGGCGGACGTCACGCGGATCTTTCGAAGGAAGGCGCGCGACGACCGTCGTCGCGAGGCGTGCGCATCATAGCGACCGCGCCCAGCGCGCCGCCTGCAGCGGGCTCACGAGGAAGCCGCGCGAACCCAGCGCGGTCAGGTGCGGGATGCCGCCGAGCGTGGCCGCGGCCGACGACGACAGGCGAGTGAGCCGCACGCCACGCCAGGCTTCGCGCACCGGCATCGTCGACCCGAACACGCGGGCGATGCGATCGGCCAGATGGGCGAGGGCTTCGGACGGCAGGCCGTGGTCGGGGAACACGGCGCTAGACCCCTCGCGCGTCGGTCCGATCACGGTGCCGTCGCCGGACGGCGCGGCGTAGAGTCCGAACGACAGCGGCGCCCCGACGAGGCGGGCATCGACCGCCAGCAGGCTGCCGGGCTTGTACAGCGCGTCGTCGGCGCGCGATGGCGTTTCCCGATCCAGCAACGCAGCGCCCCACGCGCCACCGCACCACAGGACCGACGCGGCTGCGATCGGGGCGCCGCTCGCGAGCGTGACGACGAAGGCGTCGCCATCGCGCGCGATGCGCGTCACCCGGTCGACCACGACGCGCGCGCCGCTCGCAGCCTGCAGCGCATCGAGCAGCGTGCGGGGCGCGACCCAGCCGGCCTCGTGCAGCCGCAGGCACGGCACTGCGTCGACGAGACCGAGCGACGCCGGCGCGCGATCGAGCCAGTCGAAGGCCAGTTTCCCGTCGAGCCTCGATCGCCAGTAACCCTCCGTCATCGCCTCGGGGGCGACTCCGATCAACGGACGATGCAGGCCGCGGCCGGCTTCGATCGGGTGCCCGGCCGCTCGCAGCGCATCGATCAGCGCGAAGGTCGCGCGCATGCCGTCGACGCCGTCGGCCACCAGCCGGCCGGTGCGGCCGCGCAGCGGATTGACCAGCGCGATCGGCAGGTCGCTCGCGCGATGGGCCTCCTCGTCGACGATCGTCACGTCGCGGCCCGCGCGCATGGCCGCATGGGCCGCGGAGAGCCCGGCGATGCCCGCTCCGACGACGAGGACGTCGGCGCGTCGCAGCGGCACCGCAGCCGACACGTGTGTGTGCGGACTCAAGCGCCGTGCACGTCCAGCCAGCGCAACGCTTCCACGCGGGTCAGGTGCTTCAGGTGGTCGATCGCCTCGACGCCGTAGAAGCCACCACACGAGACGCGGTCCGGACTCTCCTCGAGCTCGTGGAAGCGCCAGTGATGGCCGATCAGCCACTCGATGCCGAATGCATCGCCGAGATGGGTCGTCACCTTCTCGCCCAGCTCGGGCCGGTGGTCGATCACGTCGATCAGCGCCGTGAGTTCACGCCGCGCATCGCAGCGTCCGTCCGCGATGCGATGCATGTGCGACGCGATGACCCGCCACATCGCCGCGTGCCGATCGGGCACGGCGAAGCCCCGCGCGGCGAGCAGCGCGACGAACGCCTTCCTCGGCCGATCGGACGGCGGGTAGGGGCCCGGATACATCGCATCGATGAAGTCGTCCTGATAGATCCCTTCGCCGAGCGCGCGGTCGACCGTGGCGCGCATGGCTTCCGGTCCGAGCTCGGCAAGCGCGAGAAGCGCAGCCTGATGCTGCAACAGCGCATCCAGGGTCATCGGAAGGCTTGCCCCTACTTCTGGTAGTCGTACAACGGCGCGCCCTTGTCGACGATGTGCACGGTGAAGATCGTCAACGGCGTGTCGCCGACCACCGTGTAGCCGCCGTGCTTGGCGTCCCGCAGGTTGAGCAGCACGGTGCCGGTGGCCTGCATCACAGGACTCTTGCCGTCGGGCTGCACCATCGAACCCTGCACGATGTAGGCCGCCTCGAGGCCGTGATGCAGATGCAGCTCGACGCGATCGCCCTTTTGGTACTCGGTGATCGACTCGATCACCTCCATGCCGGGCGCGCCGCTCAGGTCGGCGCGCTTCTGCTCCTTGCGCAGCGGCGAATCGGTGAGGGTCTGGGCGACCAGGGTGGTGGTCGCACCGAGTGCGAACAAGGCGATGGCGCAGGCGGCGGTACGCAGCGTCGAACGGTCCATGAGGTCTGTCTCCCTGTGAATCGCGACGGACGTCGCGAGGCGCCGTTCGACGCAGCGACTCGGGGTTCGCGGCATCACGGCTGGGCGGAAGGATAGACCGGTGCGGACGCTCACGAGCGCCCGCTGCGAGGCACGCGGTCAGGACGTGCGCGACCCCGTCAGCCGCCGCCACGCGGCGCGCGGCCGGCGGGCGCGATCCTCGAGCAGGAAACTGCCGGCCAGCGCCAGGATCCCCGACACGAGCCCGGTCAGCAGCGCCTCGGCATGCAGCATCCCGTAATGGTTCTCGTGCGCGTACGCGTCGCCGAGCGCCGTCAGGCCCCCGACGGTGATGCAGTTGCCGTAGCGGTTGCGCAGCACCGAGACGAAGCGCGTCAGGCTGAGCAGCAGCACGAGCGTGCCGGTCACGAGACCGGTGCTCAGCGCGATCTCCCAGTGCGCCGCGCTGACGAAGTTGCCCAGGCTGCCGGGCATGCAGGTCAGGCAGGCGGTGGTCGGCTGCCAGAAGCGCTGCGCGATGAGCTTCACCCTCAGGATCCAACCGTCCGATCGCATCGCGACTCGCCTCCCCGGATACGCCACGCGGATCTCTGCGATCCGCCAGCGTTGGTCGGCGGACCTCGAAAAAGCTTACGCGCCGGTCAGTCTTCCTTGCGCATGTGCGGGAACAGGATCACGTCACGGATGTTGGGCGAATCGGTCAGCAGCATCACCAGGCGGTCGATGCCGATGCCGCAGCCGCCCGTCGGCGGCATGCCGTACTCCAGCGCGCGGATGTAGTCGGCGTCGTAGTACATCGCCTCCTCGTCGCCCGCCTCCTTCGCTGCGACCTGGCTGCGAAAGCGCGCCGCCTGGTCCTCGGCGTCGTTCAGTTCCGAGAACCCGTTGGCGACCTCGCGGCCGGTGATGAAGAGCTCGAAGCGCTCGGTGATGCCGGGCCGCGTGTCGGACTCGCGGGCGAGCGGCGACACCTCGATCGGATAGTCGACGATGTAGGTCGGCTCCCACAGCAGGCTCTCGGCGGTCTCCTCGAAGAGCGCCAGCTGCAGCGCGCCGAGTCCGGCGTTCTTCAGGGGCGCGTGGTCGATCGCGGCGCCCTTCTTCTTCAGCTCCGCGCGCAGGTAGGCGATGTCCGCGAGATCGTCGTCGCGGTAGTCGGGGAAGAACTTGCGGATCGCGCCGGTGATGGTCAGGCGCTCGAAGGGCTTCGACAGGTCGAGCGGCCGTCCCTGGTAGGTCAGCGTCGCGCTGCCGGTTGCCGCGACCGCGGCGTCGCGGATCAGCGCCTCGGTGAAGCCCATCAGCCACTGGTACTCGGCATAGGCGGCATAGAACTCGAGCATCGTGAACTCGGGGTTGTGCCGCGGACTGACGCCTTCGTTGCGGAAGTTGCGATTGACCTCGAACACGCGCTCGAAGCCGCCGACGATCAGCCGCTTGAGATACAGCTCCGGCGCGATGCGCAGGAACATCTGCATGTCGAGCGCGTTGTGATGCGTCGCGAACGGCTTGGCGGCCGCACCGCCGGGGATCGGATGCAGCATCGGCGTCTCGACCTCGAGGAAGTCGTGGCCGGTCATGAAGCCGCGGATCGCCGACAGCGTCGTGCTGCGCGCGACGAACGTCTTTCGGGTCTCGTCGTTCGTGATCAGGTCGACATACCGCTGGCGGTACTTCACCTCCTGGTCGGCGAGCCCGTGGAACTTGTCCGGCAGCGGCCGCAGCGCCTTGGTCAGCATGCGGAGGGACGTGGCCTTGATCGACAGCTCGCCGGTGCGCGTCTTGAACAGCGTGCCGGTGGCCGCGACGATGTCGCCCAGGTCCCAGTGCTTGAAGGCCGCGTAGACCTCCGGCCCGATCGCATCGGTCTGCACGTAGATCTGGATCGTGCCGCTGCCGTCCTTGACGGTCGCGAAGCTCGCCTTGCCCATCACGCGCTTCAACATCATGCGGCCGGCGATCGACACGACGGTCGCGTCGTGCTCGAAGTCGGCGGTGTCGCGCGTGTCGTGGTCGGCGTGCAGCGCCGCGGCCTTGTGCGTCGGCACGAAGTCGTTCGGGAACGCGACGCCGGCCGCACGGATCTCGCCGAGCTTCGCGCGACGCTCCGCGATGATCTGGTTCTCGTTGATCGACGTCGGATCGACCGGGGCCGGCTCGACGGGTGCTGCGTTGGCGGGAGTGTTCATGCGGAGAGGAAGAAGGTTTGGACCTTGAAGCCGAGACGTCGGGCCGCCTGGGCCTGTACGCGATCGGCGGTGGCGAAGCCGGTACAGCGGTGATGGAGCGCGACGGCGAGGTGAAGAGCGTCGAGCGCGCGCAGCGCGATCGGCCGGCAGTTTTCGAGCGCCGCGCGTCCTTCGTCGAATCCCCGCGCGGGCCAGGGCAGGACGCGATAGAGCTCCGCGTCGACTTCGGCATCGAATGCCTCGATCGCCGACGTCCGCTGCTTCAGGCTCAGCAAGCCCATGCGCTGGCGGCGATGGATCGCGCAATGCAGCTCGACGGCCGACAGCGGACTGATGCAACGCGTGGCGACCGCGTCCGCCCAGGTCACGAAGCGTTCGCTGTCGGGTTCCGGGACGTAGGCCTTGAGCAGGACCGAGGTGTCGATGTAGTCCATGGACGGGGGATGCGACGCCTCAGCGATCCGCCCGGAACGCATCCCAGTCGAACGGCGCCAGCATCGGCATCCTGGCGAGTGCCTCGCGACGCGCATCGGCCCAGGCGCGGCTGCGCCGCCGACGTTCCGCCTCGACCTCGGCCGCGGTGGGTTCACCGGTGAAGGCGGTGACCTTCGCGAAGGGCTTGCCGTGATGCGTCAGCACCACCTCGCCGTCGCTCTCCAGCGCAGCGGCGATCGCCCCGTAGCCCGCCCGCATCTCCCGCACACTGAACTCGCGCATTCGATCCTCCATCGTTACGAATGTGTCACACGGGACGAATTGTGTCACAGTCGGCCGAGGCAGACAACGCGTGACGCGCCGCCGAAGCCGGCGAAGGCGCTCAGACGTTGCGGATGTCGTCGATCTCGGTGTCGCCGAAATCGTCGCGCATCAGGTATCCGAGGATCCTGCGCGCCGCATCGGCGGGCGACACGAGTACGCCGTCCTCCTTCATCTTCACGAAATAGGCGGCCTGGGGAAAGCGCGCCGGATCCTGGGTGCGCGCGTGGAACTGCATGTCGGTGTCGATCACCCCCGGCGCCAGCGACACCACGCGGGCCCGACGGCGTTCGGGGCGCTCGAGCTGCTCCGCCTTCATGCAGCGCGTGAACATGTCGAGTGCGGCCTTGGTGGCCGAGTACACGCCGTTGCCGTCCATCGGTCGACGGCCCGAGCCCGACGAGATGTTGAGGATGCGGCGGTCGACGTCGCGGTCGTCGGTGGCGGCGAGGAAACGCGCGCTGAACAGCATCGGCGCCGCGACGTTCACGTTCAACGCCGCCACGATCGATCCGGGCTCCAGCGTCGCCACGGCGCCGACCGGCTCGATCAGCGCCGCGTTGTTGACGAGCGCGTAGCGCGTCGCGTCGCGCGGCATCGACGCGCAGATCGACGCAGCGAGGCGATCGCTCGCGTCGACGTCGGCCAGGTCCTGTAGGTACCAGTCGAGCCAGCCGCCCCGGCTGCGTGCGGCGGCGGCGAGCGCCTCGTTGGGGGAGCGCGCGATCCCGATGACCTGGCGGTCGGGCGACAGCAGCTGTTCGACCATGGCGGCCCCGAGGCCCTTCGATGCTCCGGTGACGATCACGACTTCCATGCGTTTCCAAGCTCCGTGAATTTCCGACTGGCGGCAGCAGTCCGGCGGCGGATCATAGCGAAGCGCCAAACCTTCCGCACCCCCGGGCCCCTCGCTGCGGTCCTCCCCCACTCGGCGAAGCCCGTCAAGCAGCGCAAGACAGACATCGTCGTCGTCATCGGCGCCGGTACGGCCGGCCTGGCGGCGTGGTGCAGACCGCGCTGCAGGATGTCGTGAGACGCACGCGGCCGTAGCGGTCAGTCGCCGCGGATCAACCCGCGCGCCACTGACGCTCCGCCTCGTCCCAGGCGGCCAGCGCCTGCAGGTCCGGCACCCAGGCGAGGCCGGACTTCGCGTCCGACGAGATCGCCTCGGGCGTCACCAGCACGTCGAGCAGCGCCGGCCGGTGGGCCAGCGCCCGCTCGATCGCCGCCGGCAGATCTTCGGCACGCTCGACGCGTTCGGCATGCAGTCCGAGGCCGCGCGCCATCGCCGCGTAGTCGCTGAACCGCAAACGCGTGCCGACGACGCGTCCGTGGCTCTCGATCTGGTCGCGGACCTCGATCCCCCACGACCCGTTGTTGGCCACGACGATCAGGACCTGGGCCTGGTGGCGCACGGCCGTGTCCATCTCCATCGCGTTGAAGCCGAACGCCCCGTCGCCGGTCGCGACCACCACGACGCGGTCGGGGTAGGCGAGCGCGGCGGCGACACCGAACGGCGTGCCGATGCCGATGCAGCCGAGCGGCCCGGGATCGAGATAGGTCGTCGCCGGCAGGCCCACGCGCGCGAAGCTCAGGAAGTCGCCGCCGTCAGCGACCACGATGGCGTCCGGCGGCAAGGCATCGCGCAGCGCCGCGAGCAGCCGGTTCGGATGCATCAGTCCGTCGCTGCCGGGCGCCGCCTCGCGCATCGACGTGCGCAGCTTCGCGGAGCGCGCGACATGCTTCGCGCGCACCCGCGCGGTCCACTGCGGATCGGTCGCAGCCGTGCGCTCGCCAGCTGAGGCGAGCAGCGCGTCGAGGGTCGCGTGCGCCGACCCGAGCAGCGACACGTCGCCGCGGCGGTTGTCGCGCAGTTCGGCGGCGTTTTCCGCGATGCGCAGGAAGCGCGCGTCGCCGAACACGGCCGGCGATCCGTACGCGAGCTGGAAGTCGAGCTTGCGGCCGATCGTCACCACGACGTCGGCCTCGCTCATCACCGAACCGCGCATCGCGGCCACCACCGACGGATGATCGTCGGGCACCAGGCCGCGGCTCTCGCCGGTGTCGAGGTACAGCGCGTCGAGGCGTTCGAGCAGCTTCAGCAGCGGCGCCGACGCACCCCGTGCGCCGCGTCCGGTGATCACCAGCGGCCGCTTCGCGGACCACAGCAGGTCGACTGCGCGCGCCACGGTCTCGGGATCGGGATGCGAACGAGGCCTCCGCCGGGCTTCGAAGAACTCCGGCAGTTCGGTTGCCGCGGAAACCTCGGCGCGCAGCCTATCCACCGGAAAGTCGAGATAGACCGGACCCGGCTCGCCGCCTTCGCCGAACGCACGGGCGACGGCCTCGGCGAGTTCCGGCAGCACGAGGTCGGCCACCCGTACGGTGCGCGCATAGCGCGTCAGCGGCCGCACGAAGTCGAGATGGTTCATGTCCTGCAGCGCGCCGCGATTCTCTTGCGGCATCGGCGGCAGCCCCGACAGCACCAGGACCGACGCGCGCGCCACGTGCGCATTGGCGATGCCGGTCATCGCGTTGGTGACGCCCGGGCCTGCCGTGATCAGCGCGACCCCGAGGCCGCCGGTCAGGTCCGCATGGGCGTGCGCCATGTAGACCGCGGCGCGCTCGTCGCGCACGTCGACGATGCGGATGCCCGCGGCGTCGAGCGCCATCCAGATCGGCATGATGTGGCCGCCGCAGAGACCGAACACGCGATCGATGCCGCGGGCCTTCAGGAACCGGGCGATCAGCGCGGCGGCGGATCGGTCGGACATCGACGGGGGATTCATCGCACGACTTCCTCTCGTGATACGGAACGGGTCGTCGAAGCCACGACGCCACCCGATGATGACAGGCCGCTCGCCACCCCGCAGCGGACGTCTTCTTGCAGAATGCGCATGCGCGCGGTCCTCGCGTGCGTGACGTCCTTCGATCGCCCCTGCCGATGAACCACCTGCTGACCTTCGCCGACGCCGTCGCCGCGCACGCGCGGCTGACCCCGAACAAGCTCGGCGCCCGCGATTCGCGCCGCGCACTGACCTTCGCCGAATGGGACCGCCGCGCGACTCGCCTCGCCAACGGCCTGCTCGGGATCGGCCTCGCGAGAGGCGACCGGGTCGCGGTGCTGGCCTACAACTGCGTCGAGTGGATGGAGATCTACGCGGCACTGGCACGAGCCGGCCTCGTCGCGGTGCCGATCAACTTCCGGCTGACCGCGCCAGAGATCCGCTACATCGTCGAGCACAGCGAGTCGGCCGCGCTGATCGTGCAGGACGCGCTGGTCTCCAATGTCGCGCCGATCCGCGGCGAACTGACCATCGCTGCGGATCGGTACGTCTGCCTGGGCGATCGACCGGACGGCGACTGGCTCGCCTACGAGACGCTGGCGAGCGCCGCCGACCACGACTGCGCGGTGACGGTCCGGCCCGACGACCTGTGCGCGCTGATGTACACGTCGGGCACGACCGGCAAGCCCAAGGGCGCGATGCGCAGCCACGAGGCCAACACGCTGGTATCGATGGCGACCGCGCTCGAGATGGGCTTCGAGCGCGACGACACCGCGCTGCTGGTGATGCCGATGTGCCATGCGAACTCGCTGTACTTCAGCCACACGTTCACGCACCGCGGCGCGAGCTGCATCATCGACGACCGGCGCAGCTTCGACCCCGAGGCCTTGCTGGCCACGCTGGCGACCGGGAAGGTCACGTTCACGTCGCTGGTCCCGACCCACTTCATCATGATGCTCGGCCTCCCCGCGGCGACCCGCGCCCGCTACGACGTGAGCGCCGTGGCCAAGCTGCTGGTGTCGTCGGCGCCCGCGCGCAAGGACACGAAGGTCGCGATCCTCGCGCACTTCCCCAACGCCGCGCTGTTCGAGCTGTACGGCTCGACCGAGGCGGGCTGGGTCACGCTGCTGCGGCCGGACGAGCAGCTCGCGCGCATCGGTTCGGTGGGCCGCGAATGGGGCGGCACCGGCGCCATCCGGATGCTCGGCGCCAACGATCGCGAAGTGCCGGACGGCGAGGTCGGCGAGCTGTACTCGCGCACGCCCTACGTCTTCGACGGCTACTGGAAGGATCCGCAGAAGACGCGCGAGGCGTTCCGCGGCGAGTGGTGCTCGGTCGGCGACATGGGCCGGCGCGACGCCGACGGCTATATCCACCTCGTCGACCGCAAGAGCAACATGATCATCAGCGGCGGCGAGAACGTCTATCCGTTCGAGGTCGAGACCGTGCTGGGTGCGCATCCGCGCGTCAAGGACGTGGCGGTGGTCGGCATCCCCGACGCGAAATGGGGAGAAGCCGTGCTGGCGGTGGTGGTGCTGCACGACGGCCAGGAAGCGACCGAGTTCGAACTGCTCGAATGGTGCAGGCAACGGCTGGCGGGCTACAAGCGGCCGCGCACCGTCCGCATCGTCGAGCCGGACGCGTTACCGCGCACACCCACGGGAAAGGTGCTGCATCGGGTGCTGCGGGAGCGGATGGCGCTCGAGACCTCGGGCACTTCGTCGGCCGGGTGAAGGCCGACGATCAGTCGCGCGACGGCGCGTTCCGCGCGAGTGCCGAGATGATCTCGACCGGCGTCGCACCGGTCCGGTCGGCGAGGCGCCACAGCTGCTCGCTGGTGATGCCGAACTCCGCGCATCGCGCGTTGATCGAGGCCACGTAGGCCGGGTCGTCGGCAGGCTGTCGCTCGGAACCAGCAAACTTCACGTCGACCATGGCGTCCTCGTGTCGCATGCATTCGGGAGACTGCATGCTGGCCGATTCGCCCGCGGCGTTCAGTCGGACAAGGACTGAACGCCTTGACGGCGCGCGTGCCGGGTCGTCGCCCCTTGTCTACTTCGACTGCGACGGAACGATCGCCACGGTCCGGTACGCACCGTCGGACGGTCCGCCTTCGAGGCATTCCTCGAGCGCGCGGTGGAACTGCGGACCGGGGAACTCGTTCGTGCCGTAGACCAGGTCACGGTTGGCGCCGCTGCGCAGCCCGCGCTGGATCGACGCGCCGAGGGCATAGTCCTCGTCCAGCGGCGCCCAGAAACGATCCCAGTTCGTGTCCCAGTGCGCCGCATCGCGCCCCGCGTGCGCGTCGGGCGGGACCAGCATGAAGCTGTCGGTCTCCGCCGTGTCGACGGTCTTCGGCCGCATCGCGAACGCGGTCAGGTGGTCGCCGTTCCAGAGCAGGAAGGTGCACGGGAAGAAGAAGTTGAGCAGGCTCGCGTGCCGGCCGAACTGGGCGATCGTCGGCTGCGGATGGGCGGCCGCGGCCTCGAGCAGCGACCGCCGTTGCAGCACCACGCGCTGATGCCTGCCGAAAGTCTCGACCTGCACGGCGTTGTCGCTGAAGTAGGGCGCGATCGTGCCCCGGTGCGCGTACTGGAAGTGATAAACCTCCAGCGCACCCTCGACGAGCAGCTTCCAGTTGGCCGGGTGCGGGAACGCGCGCTGGTGGCCCGACACGCAGCGCGCGTCGTAGCCGATCTGCTCGAGGGACTCGGCCATCGGCCCGAAGTAGCCGTCCCAGTCGAAGGACTCGGCCTGCGACGGCACGACCCAGATGGCCCCGCACCGCGAGGCCACCGGGACGGGCACGAGCGACGCCGTGTCGCGCGGCACGTGTGGGAAGTCGTCCTCGTGCGGGCGGCCGATCAGCGCGCCGGTCGTGTCGTAGGTCCAGCTGTGATACGGGCACGTGAAGGCGCGTCGTCCCTCGCCGCAGCCGTCGGCCAGGACCGCGCCCCGGTGCCGGCACACGTTGAGGAATGCCCGCAGCGCGCCGTCCATGCCGCGGGAGACGAGCAGCGGCACGCCGAGGATCTCCACGGCGATCCAGTCGCCGGGCTCGCGCAGCTTCGCGGCCGCGCAGGCGAGCTGCGGCCATCGGCGCAACGTGTCGAGCTCGCGCGAGAGGCGCGCCGGGTCGAGGTAGTCGTCGACGGGGATGCGGACGCCGTCCCCGCGCTGCTTCTCGCTGCCGTCGACGACGCGTCTCGCGCGATCCCAGAGGTCGAGCAGGTCTTCGCGTTTCATGATCGGGGTCTCCTTCGGGCGTCGGGCCGGTGCCGCGAGTATCGCCGGATCGCGCGCGTCGCGGCACCCCGTGACCGCCCCGGCGCCGGTCAACGGCCGCCGGAGACGTCCAGGAGCGCCCCGGTGCAGTAGGACGCGCTGTCTCCGAGCAGCCAGACGATCGCGGCGCCGACCTCGTCGGCCTCGCCCGGTCGACCGAGGGGCGCGGAGGCGCCGAGGCGCTCGGCCCGATCGGGCTGCCCGCCCGACCCGTGGATGTCAGTGCGGATGAGTCCCGGGCGGACGGCGTTGACGCGCACGCCGTCGCCGCCGAGTTCCTTCGACAGGCCGATCGTCAGCGTGTCGATCGCCCCCTTCGTGCCGGCGTAGTCGACGTACTCGAACGGCGAGCCGAGACGCGCGGCCGCCGAAGAGACCATCACGATCGAGCCGCCGCGACCGCCCCGCGATCGCGGCATCCGGCGCGCCGCCTCCCGCGCGCACAGGTAGGCGCCGAGGACGTTGACGTCGAACATGCGGCGCAGGCGCTCGATGCCCATGTCGGCCAGCCGCATCGACGGCGCCACGATGCCGGCGTTGACGACCACGCCGTCGAGCCCGCGGCCGTCGGCGCACGCGACGTCGAACATCCGCAGCACGTCGGCCTCGACGGCGACGTCGCCCGGCGCCAGGACGCCGTCGCCCCCGGTTGCCTTCACCGCGGCCAGCGTCGCTTCGGCGGCCGCGACGTCGCTGCGGTAGTTGATCGTGACGAACCAGCCGGCCTCGGCGGCCAGCCGCGCGACGCTGCGGCCGATGCCGCGACCGGCGCCGGTGACGAGAAGGGATTTCATGTCGATCGTCCGAAGAATGCGTCGATCTCGCGCGCTGCCCGATCCGGATCCTCGCGATGCGGGAAGTGCCCCACGCCGTCGAAGCGCGCGAGGTCGAGGTCGCTGAAGGTCTCGCCGAGCCGGTCGGTCCACGCGTAGGGGAACAGCACGTCGTGCTCGGCCCAGCGCACGCAGGCGGGCACGTCGATCGGCGGCAGGACCGGCGCGCTGCCGCTCATCATCGCCACGCGGCCGGCATGGGCCGCGCGGTAGTAGTCGAAGCCGCCGGCGAGGTTTCCGGGCTTCATGAAGTTGTCGACCAGAGCCTCGAAGTCGTCGCCGAACGGCTGCGGGCGATGCGCCCAGCGCTCGACGATGTGTTCGAAGTAGGCGCGGCACGACGCGCGGGTTTCTCCCACCAGCGCGATGGCGAGGTCGGTCTGGTGGAAGGACTGGTACCAGATCTCGTTGAGACGGTCCGGCGCCCCCATCCGCGCGCCGATACCGGGGTACACGAAGTCGAAGAAGAAGAGGCCCGTCAGTCGCTGCGGCGCCGCGCGCGCCAGCGACTGCATGATCGCGCCGCCGACGTCGTGTCCCACGACGCCGACGCGCTCGACTCCGAGCGCATCGAGCAGCGCGACGAGATCCTGCGCGTGCTCGGCCGCGCCGAAGGGTCGGCCGGGCTTGTCGCTGTCGCCGAAGCCGCGCAGGTCGGGCGCGATCAGCGTGTACCGGTCGGCGAGGCGCTCCATCACGGGCTTCCACGTCAGCCAGAACTCGGGCCAGCCGTGCAGCAGCAGCAGCGGCGGCCCCTCGCCCGCCGTCACGACATGAAAGCGTGCGCCGTTCGCGTCGACGGTCCGGTGTTCCATCAGATCCACACGTCCTGCGGTGCGGTGAGCGTCGCATCGTCGGTGTGCTCGGTGAACAGCGACCGCTGCTGCTCGCGGTTGATCGGCCGATGCTTCATCACGACTCCTTGCTCGCCACCGCGGGCCTGCGCACGCGCTCCATCGCGACGGTCGACGCGCGCCAGCCGAGCTTCTCGTAGAAGGCCTGCAGGCCGGGGCGTTCGGCGCGCAGCACCCAGGTCATGTCGAGGTTGTCGCCGAGCGCGCGCGCGACGAGGGCCCGCGCGATGCCGCGCTTGCGGTAGTCGACGTCCACCACCAGCGTGCACAGGTAGCCGTTCGAGACGCCGTCGCCGAGCGTGCGCGCGAAGCCGACGACGCGCGCGCCGTCGACCGCGACCAGCGCCTCGCGCGCCTCGTGGATCAGCGCCGGAAAGCGATCGGGCGCGAAGCGTGCGCCCTCCCAGCCGTTGGCCAGCAGGAGTTGCCGCACCGCCTCGATCTCGTGGGCTTCGATGGCCCGGAGGGTCCAGGTCATCGCGCCCTCACACGCCCTGCTTGAGACTCGCCTCGATGAACACGTCGAGGTCGCCGTCGAGAACCTTCTGGGTCGCGCTGACCTCGACGTTGGTCCGCAGGTCCTTGATGCGCGACTGGTCGAGCACGTACGAGCGGATCTGGTGACCCCAGCCGACATCGGTCTTCGATGCCTCGAGCTTGTCCTGCTCGACCTGGCGCTTGCGCAGCTCGGCCTCGTAGAGCCGCGACTTCAGCATCGCCATCGCCTCCGCGCGGTTGCGGTGCTGGCTGCGGTCGTTCTGGCACTGGACCACGATACCGGTCGGGTTGTGCGTGATGCGAATCGCCGAGTCGGTCTTGTTGATGTGCTGACCGCCGGCACCGGACGCGCGGAAGGTATCGATGCGCAGGTCCGCCGGATTGATCTCGACCTCGATCGAGTCGTCGACCTCGGGATACACGAACACGCTCGCGAACGACGTGTGGCGACCGCCCGACGAATCGAACGGACTCTTGCGCACCAGCCGGTGCACGCCGGTCTCGGTCCGCAGGTAGCCGTAGGCGTACTCGCCCTCGATCTTGAGCGTCGCGCTCTTGATGCCGGCAGTCTCGCCTTCGGACTCTTCCAGCAGCTCGGCCTTGAACCCCTTGCGCTCAGCGTACTTGAGGTACTGGCGCTCGAGCATCTGCGCCCAGTCCTGCGCCTCCGTGCCGCCGGCGCCGGCCTGGATGTCGAGGAAGCAGTTGAACTTGTCCGCCTCGTTCGAGAACATGCGGCGGAACTCCATGCCCTCGACGATCCTGCGCAGCGCAGCCGTGTCGGTCTCGACCGACTCCAGCGTGGCGTCGTCGCCTTCGTCCTTCGCCATCGCGAAGAGATCGTCGGCATCGACGAGATCGGTGTCGAGCTTGCCGATCGTCGTCACGATGTCCTCGAGCGACTTCTTCTCGCGGCCCAGCTCCTGCGCGCGCTTGGCGTCGTCCCAGACCTTCGGGTCCTCGAGCGCGCCGTTGACTTCGTTCAGCCGATTCGCCTTGGAATCGAAGTCAAAGATACCTCCGCGCTTCGTCTGCGCGGGCGCGCAGATCGGCGATGGTGGCTGCAATCTGGTTCAGTCGTTCGGCTTCCATGGGATCGGGTCCTGCGGTTCGAGGGCGCTCATTGTAAGGGACGCTCCGGGAGCGACGGTCCTCGGGGACGGCGTGCGGTCAGCCACGCACGCACTGCGGCCACCGCCTCGCGATAGGTCCACGACCGACCGTCGTTCTCTGCCACGTCGAAGGCTTCGACGTCGAGCTCGGACCGCGTGCGGAGCATCAGCGGCGGCAGGAACGCGACGTCCATCGGCTCGCGGTGATAGCCCATCTCCGCCGAGTGCCGCTCCGTCGCGCCGTAGAAGCGCGCCGCATCCGGCCAGCAGCGCAGGATGGCGGCGAGGCAGGCGCAATACTCGAGGACGTTGCGGCCCACCTGCTTCGACGAGATCTCCTCGCCGATCGCCAGGGCCTCGAGCAACACGTCGACGCCGGGGTGCTCCTGCCCCAGCGCGACCAGGACGCCGGCCAAGTTGCACAGGTGGATCGCCAGCCGCCGCCGATCGCCCGTGTGCCGATCGAGCGCGACGGCCTCGCGATAGAGCGGCAACGCCGAATCGAACCACATCTTGAAGCGATGCCACTCGCCGAGCCCGTTCAGGGCGGCGGCGACCTGCCCCTCGTCGCCGAGCTGCCGGGACAAGGCGAGGGCCGACTCGAAGCGCTCCCGGGCCGCGTCGGCCTCGTCGTGCGCCAGGTGCACGTAGCCGAGGAGACGCAGCGCTTCCGCGACCGACGTGGTGCTGCCGATCCCGCTGGCGGCGGCCAGCCCTTCCTCGATATGGTTTCGCGCCAGCTCGTAGTGGCCCATCAGGAAGGCCAGTTGCCCTGCGGCGCACAGGACCTGGCAGGTCAGCGGGTCCGCATGCCGGCTGCGTCTCGCGGCCTCGACGGTGAGGCGGTATCCGAGGGCCAGCAACCCCCGGGAGATGACCCACTGCTTGATCGACAGCGCCAGTTGCATGCCGGGCCCGGCCGGGCCGTCCAGCAGCGCGCAGGACTCGAATGCGACGAACAGGTTTTCGCGCTCCAGGTCCAGCTTCAGGAAACGGTCGCCGAGGCCGACGGTGTCGTCGTTCAGCTCCCGGGTCAGCGAGACGAAACAGGACAGGTGCTGAAGCCGGGCGTCCGGTTCGTCGCCGGACGCGACGAGCTTCTCGTGCGCGTACTGGCGCACGGTGTCGAGCAGGCGATAGCGGTTGACGTGCGCGTCGCGGGCGACGAGCGACTTGTCGACGAGATTGCTCAGCAGCTCGAAGACGTTGGCGCTCGCCGCACCGTCTGCGGTGCCGTCGCCGACCACTTCCGCAGCCTCGAGCGTCCAGCCGCCCGCGAAGACCGCGAGCCGGCGCAGGAGCCACCGCTCTTGCGGCAGCAGCAGCTCGTAGCTCCAGTCGATCGACGCCCGGATCGTGCGGTGGCGTGGCAGCGCCGTGGGGAAACCCCGGGACAGCAGGCGCAGGCGGTCGGACAGCCGCTTCGCGATCTCGTCGATCTCGAGGACGCGCACGTGCACGGCGGCGAGCTCGATCGCCAGCGGAATGCCGTCCAGCTGGCGGCAGATGCTCGACACCGCGGGCGCCGCCTTGTCCGAGACCTCGAAGTCGGGCCGGATCGCCCGCGCGCGTTCGATGAACAGCCGGGCCGCGTCGTACTGCAGCAGGCCCTGCGGCGTGGAGCCGGTGCCGACTTCCGGCTTGGCCAGCGGCGGGACCGCGTAGGTCGTCTCGCCCGCCAGCTGCAGCGGCTCGCGGCTCGACGCGAGGATCGTCAGCCCGGAACCCGCGGCCAGCAGCTGCGCGGCGAGGTCGGCGCAGCTGCGCGTCATGTGCTCGCAGTTGTCGAGGATGAGCAGGGCCTGCCGGCCCTCGACGTAGGCCTTGACCGACTCGAGCACCGGCCGTCCGGCCTGCTCGCGGACCCCGAGGATCGACGCGACGGACTGGGCCAGCAGTCGGGTGTCGGACACCGACGCGAGCTCGACGAGCCAGATCCCGTCGCTGAATTGGTCGACGCAGCCCGCCGCGACCTGCAGCGCGAGGCGGGTCTTGCCGATCCCGCCGGGCCCGAGCAAGGTGAGCAGCCGCGTCTTCCCGAGCAGGGTCCTGACGTCGGCCATCTCGCGCTGCCTGCCGACGAACGACGTGAGTTGCAGCGGCAGGTTGTTGTTCGCCTCGGTGATCCGGTGCGGCGGCGCGAAGTCGTCGCGCAGGCCGGGGCTCGACAGCTGGTAGAGACGCTCCGGCGTCGCCAGGCCCCGCAGGTGTACTTCCCCCAGGTCGCGAAGCTCGCTGTCGGGCGGCATCCGGTCGCGGACCAGGCTCACGGCCGCCTGCGAGACGAGGATCTGGCCGCCGTGCGCGAGCCCCATGATCCGGGCGGCGCGGTTGACCGCCGGCCCGAAGTAGTCGTCGTCGCGGCGCTCGCACGCACCGACGTGGATGCCGCATCGGATGGGGATGGTCACGCCCTCCGTCGCGCTCGCGTGCGACAGGCGGCGTTGCATCTGCGCGGCCGCCAGGATCGCGCCGAGCGGGTCCGAGAACGCCGCATACGCGCCGTCGCCGACCATCTTCACGACGATGCCGCCCTGCTCCTCGATCGCGCTGCGCACGATCCGGTCGTGCAGCGCGAGCGCCTTCCGCATCCGCTCGGGGTCACGCTCCCACAGCAGAGCGCTTCCCTCGATGTCCGTGAAGAGGAAGGCGACGAGCGCGGCGTCCGGGTGAAATTTCACGGTGGCGGCTCCCCGATCCGCTCAATGCAGCGGCGGGACGTCGCCCGACAGGGTCTCGAACTGGCGACGCCAGTGGATCGTCGATGCGAATGCGGGAAGCGCGTGCGGCTTCGCCCGGATCCGCGCGTCCCGCAGGTAGTTCACGAGCAACCATGCGTCCGCCCGCTTGACATCGACATGCCGCGCCTCGAAGGCCCGCACGACACGGACAGCGGACGGCTCGCCGAGTGCCTCGGCGCAATGCCCGCGCAACGCGTCGACTGTCCGTGCGGAGAAGTGGATGGCCTTCATCCTCGCGACGAGCGCACGTTCCGTCGCGGCGTCGATCTCGCGGCTCCTCGTCAGTGCGCGCAGCGTCATCCGGATGTTCGCCATCGGCTCCGAGAGCGGCGCGAAGTCGAAGGGTTCGGCGGCATGGATCAGGGCCACCTCGTCGTCGTCGCTCCACGCGCCGCTGCGGAACATCCTGAAGATGCGACCGAGGCCGACCATGCCGAGCGAGTGCAGTTCGGCGGCCCGCAATGCGCCCATGCTCGCCGCGCCGACGACCTCGATCCCCGCGGACAGCGCGTAGAGGATCTCCTTGTGCCAGACCGCCGGCACGTCGCCGAAGTAGCCGTCGACGAGGCCGATCCGCCGGTGACCGGCTTCGACGGCCCGCACGATGGAGCCCAGCGCCGCCGGACCGTAACGCACGATCCCGGCCGGCAGCGGCTCGCGACTGAGCGTCGGCCCGACGAAGACGCAGACATCCATCACCGGGCTATGCGGACGTCGTCATGGCATGGCGGGAAAGGACCTGCTGCATGCGCGGCCCCGGCGAATAGCCGCGTCCGCCCACGTGTCCCTCGAGCCCCGGAACCGTCACGTGCACGACCGGGATGCCGAGTTGCTCCTGGGTCAGGTCCACCGCGATCGCGTCCGGCAGGTGGACTTCGTCGAGGGCGTCCAGCGTCCAGTCGAGCAACGCGCCGATCGTATCGAGTCGCGGGGCCTCGGCAATCGACCGAAGGAGGACGGTCTCTGCCTCTTCCTCGACACCGGTCGCCCATTGCAGCCCCTGCCCGCGGTCGGTCGGGATCGCGTCGCGATAGTCCCGCCAGGTCAGGTCGTCGCGGCCACCGGCGATGAACGTCAGCCGCGACTGCAGCGCCTCGGTCATCGCTCTCGCCAGCGCGACGTGGCGATACGGATGGCAGCCGAAGCCCGAGGCGCGCCGCGCGAAGCAGGTCCGTCCCTTCGAGTCGAAGACCTTGCAGGCGAAGCACGGCACGGGGATGTCCTGCGAGACGTGCCAGACCGCGATCCGCAGGCCCGCCGCAGCACACCGTTCAAGAAGATCCCGGCAATGCGGGTCGGCGATATCGTGGAGGTCGACGCGCGCGTTCGGAACATCCGGCTCCACGAACTGGCGTGCCGACCACAACGCCACCTGGTCGCGTTCGACGACTTCGCAGACCGCATGCAGCAGGGCCTCGTCGCGCGTGTTGCCCGAAGCGAGCCCGTTGGACGACGTGACGAAGATCCGTGAATGCGCGCGTCGCGAGGTCGAGTCCAGGTCGAGCACCTCCCTCGGGATCCACGCGGTGCGCCCCGATCGGATCGCGCGACCCGGAATCCATGCGCAACGCGTCTCGTTGGTCACGACGGCTTCGGCATGGATCGGCAGCATCAGGGGGCTCGCAAAGTCCGGATCGCTCGCCGCTTCGCGAAGGGCGACGTCGCGTCCGCGAGGGACGAAGCATTCGGCGTGGTGCAGTTCGATGCTCTCCATCGCGGCGGACGCCCGCGCCAGCGCGTGCGACATCCCCTTGCCCTGAGACACCGACAGAGACCGGGAGAGCGGCCGGACGGCCACCCACGTCGGGATGCCGACATGGTCGAGCCCGGTGACGTTCCCGATCCGCGTGATGCCCACCTGCCCGAACAACTTCCGGGCGTTCGCGAACGTTGCTTCGGCGTCGATCGTCCGGACCGTTCCACCCAGCTCGATTGCGTCCGACCGACCGCTACCGGAGGGCCCCCACGATGGGCCCGTGCGACGGTCCGGAATCGTCGATTCCGGCACGCGTCAGAAGTCGTCGATCGTGCCGTCTCCTCCGGGATCGAAACTCCGTTCCCGGAAGAATTGCGTGAGCTGGAGCGCCAGGGCCCGGCGCTGCTCCACGATCGGCGTCACGTCCTGCACTTCCTGCGCCGTGAGCTTGCGGAGAACGCCCGTTTCGCCGGATCGGAAGTAGAGGCCGTCCGCGGCGAAGATCAGGTAGTTGACACCGAATGCGAGGGGAGGAGACGGCGGATCTTCTGGATTCATGTCGCGGAACTCCCAACGGATGATGAACCGGATCTTCTGGGTCTCGACGCAGGCCCTCAGCGCGACGTCGATCATTGCAAAGTGGCCGGGTACCGTCAAGCGAATGTGCAACCGGTCCAGCCATCACGGACGGGCCGAAGGATCGCGTGTGGCGTTGTCCCGCTGCTCGTGCACGGAGCGTGGTCCGACGCGGCGAGCCCGTCGTGCGCGGCGCCCGGGTCCGCCGTCAGGGCGCGGTCGCCAGGGTGCCGGGCACCATGGACCGCGCGTCCGCTCGCGCGGACTCCAGTGCCTGCCGGACCAGCCCGATGTGGGCGCGTAGCAGGTGGACCTCGTGATGGAAGGCCGAGCCGAACGGGAGGCAGCGCTGCAGGTACGGCCGCAGGACGGCCGCCGGAGCCCGCCCGCCGGTGCCGCGATCGATGGCGGCCACCGACGGGGCGCGTCGTCGGTATGATCGACGCAACACATGGCGCCGCGGCGCCTCCGTTGTTCCCTCTTCCTTCGGCCGATGCGCCCTCCGATCTCGCTCAATCGCCGTTCACGCAAGATCTTCCTGTCGCGCGCGATCTGGAACCGCAGGCTGTGGTTCCTCTCCGGGGCGGTGCTGGTCGGCGTCGTGTCGGTCGCGTTCGCGCTCGCGGCCAACGCGGCCAACCAGGCGTTCCACCGCATCGCCGAGACCGCGTGGTGGATCCCGTTCCTGGTGGCACCGACCGGCTTCGCGCTCGTGCGCTGGGTCACCATCCACTGGGTCCCCGGATCGGAGGGCAGCGGCATCCCGCAGGCGATCGCGGCGCTCGCGCTCGGCGAACGCGCGCGACGACGCCTGCTGTCGCTCAAGGTCGCGGCCGGCAAGATCGTGCTGACGATCCTCGGGCTGGCTTCGGGCGCGTCGATCGGTCGCGAAGGCCCGTCGGTCCAGGTCGGCGCATCGATCATGTACGCGCTGTCGCGTTCGTCGTCGTTTCCCTACGAGGGCATGCAGCGCGGCCTGATCCTCGCGGGCGGCGCCGCGGGCATCGCGGCCGCGTTCAACGCGCCGCTGGCCGGGATCGTCTTCGCGATTGAGGAGATGGCCCGGTCGTTCGAGCAGAGGACGATCAGCGTCGTCGTCACCGCCGTGATCGTGTCCGGGGTGATCTCGCTCGCGCTGCAGGGCAACTACGCGTATTTCGGGCGCACCGCGGCCAGCCTCGACCTGCCCGCCGCGCTCCCGGCGGTGCTGATGTGCGGCCTCGTCGGCGGCTTATTCGGCGGCCTGTTCAGCCGCACGCTGCTCGCACTGAGCGACGGCAGCGCGACGGCGCTGACCCGCTGGCAGCGCGAGCGTCCGGTCGCCTTCGCCGCCTTGTGCGGCCTCGCGCTCGCGATCGTCGGCGCGGCATCGGGTGGCCTGATCTTCGGGACCGGCTACGAGGAGACGCGCGCCATGCTGAACGGCCATTCGCACAGCGAGGGCTTCGGCATCGCGAAGCTGGCCGCCACGCTGATCTCGTACCTGAGCGGCATCCCCGGCGGCATCTTCGCGCCGTCGCTCGCGGTCGGGGCGGGGTTCGGCCACAACCTCGCCCTCCTGTTCCCCTCGCAACCGGCGGGCGCGCTGCTGCTGCTCGGCATGGGCGCGTATTTCTCCGGCGTCGTGCAGGCGCCGCTGACCGCGTTCGTGATCGTGCTGGAGATGACGCAGAACGCCGAGCTCGCACTGCCGCTGATGGCCGCGACGCTGATCGCGCACGGCGTGTCGCGGACCGTGTGCCCGCGGCCGCTGTACAAGCAGCTTGCCCGCGGATTCAAGCTAGGGCACTAATCCGCTTCCCGCGTGACGCTCGGCGCGTCGAACGAACGAAGCGGACATGGCGACGGACTACTTCCTGAAGATCGATGGCATCGACGGCGAGTCGACCGACGCACGCCATCCGAACGAGATCGTCGTCACGTCGTGGAGCGTGGGGGTCACCAACGCCGGCGGCCTGCCGGGCGGCTCGGGCGGCGGGGCCGGCAAGGCGACGCTGCAGACCTTCCACTTCACGAAGCCGTACGACAAGGCGTCGATCCCGCTGTTCATCGCAGGCTGCTCGGGCCAGCGCCTGAAGTCCGCGACGCTGGTCTGCCGCAGGGCCGGCGACGTGCCCTTCGACTTCCTGACGATCACGTTGAGCGACGTCTCCGTCACGTCCGACCTCTCCGTCGGCAACGCCGAAGGCCTGGTGGACCAGGTCGCGCTCGTGTTCGCCCGCATCCTGTGCAGCTACGTGATGCAGGGCCCGAACGGACAGGCGCTGCCGCCGGTCACCGGCGGATGGGACGTCGTGGCCAATCGCAAGCTCTGAAGGCGCACGGCGGCCCGCGGAAGATCATCCCTCCGCGTGCTCGACGATGAGCTGCACCTTCGTGCTGCCGTTGTAGCTGTTCGAGCCGATGCGATAGACCAGGTGCGCGCGATCGGGCAGCACCTCGACGCTGTTGAACCAGATCGCATCGAACACGCGACGGCCCTTGCGCAGCGTCAGCTTCAGGTGCTTCTCCTTGACGATGCGCTGGCTGTCGACCTCGAAGGTGTCGGCGAAGAGCGGCGGCGCGAAGCCCTGCCCCCACACCTGCGCCTCGAGCGCGAGCACGTTGGCGATGGTGAACTCGGCCTCGTCGAGTGGACCGTCGGTCTCGATCGTTCGGGTCAGCAGCGCGGGATCGAGTATCGCGCGTACGGCCTTCTCGAACGCGGCCTCGAAGCGCGGCAGGTCGGCCCGTGCGATGGTCAGACCGGCTGCCATCGCGTGGCCGCCGAACTTGACGATCATCCCCGGCTCGCGCTTGAAGACGAGGTCGAGTGCATCGCGCAGGTGCAGTCCCTGGATCGAACGGCCAGAGCCGCGCAGCGAGCCGTCCGCGTTGACCGCGAACGCGATGGTCGGCCGGTGGAAGCGGTCCTTCAGCCGCGACGCGACGATGCCGACCACGCCCTGGTGCCAGCTGTCGTCGAACAGCACGAGCGTCGCGCGCGCCACGGATTCGGGTTCGGACGCGGCACCACGCGCCGACGCGACGGCCAGCAATGCGCTCTCCTGCATGGTCGCCTCGATCGTGCGGCGTTCGCGATTGATCGCGTCGAGCTGCTCCGCGATCTCCAGCGCGCGCCCGGGGTCGTCGGTGACGAGGCACTCGATGCCGAGCGTCATGTCGGCGAGCCGACCCGCCGCATTGATGCGCGGCCCGAGCGCGAAGCCGAGATCGAACGCGCCGGCGCTGCGCGACTCGCGCGCCGCGACGCGGAACAGCGCGGCGACGCCGGGCTGCATGCGACCGGTGCGGATGCGCTCGAGTCCCTGCGCGACGATCAGCCGGTTGTTGGCGTCGAGCCGCACGACGTCGGCGACGGTGCCGAGCGCGACGAGATCGAGCAAGCGGTCGAGCCGCGGCTGGGGGACGAACGACGGACCCGGCGCCTCGAACGCACCGCGCCGCCGCAGTTCGGCGCGCAGCGCGAACAGTACGTAGAACATCACACCCACGCCGGCCAGGTGCTTGCTCGGGAAGCCGCAGCCCGGCTGGTTGGGATTGACGATGCACGCGGCCGCCGGCAGGTGCGCGGCCGGCAGGTGGTGGTCGGTGACCAGGACGTCGATGCCGAGCCGGTTCGCGGCCTCGACGCCTTCGATGCTGGCGATGCCGTTGTCGACCGTGATGATGAGGTCCGGCCGCTTCAGCGCCTGCGCCAGCGCGACGATCTCCGGCGTGAGCCCGTAGCCGTACTCGAAGCGGTTCGGCACGATGTAGTCGACCGATCGCGCACCGAGCATGCGCAGGCCGCGCAGACCGACCGCGCAGGCGGTCGCGCCGTCGCAGTCGTAGTCGGCCACGATGCACAGGCGCCGGTCGGCCGCGATGGCGTCGGCCAGCAGGACCGCGGCGCGATCGGCATGCAGCAGCATCGACGGCGGGAGCAGACGCGACAGGTCGGCCTCGAGTTCGCGCGGATGGGTCACGCCGCGCGACGCGTAGAGCCGCGCGAAGAATGGCGCGACGCCGGCCGCGATCAGCGCGTCGCGGGCGTTCGCATCGATGAGGCGCTGCTCGAGCTTCATGCCGCGCGCCCTTCGCCGAACAGCAACGCGAGCGAAGGCCCGGGCGACCAGTCGCGCCAGAACTTCCGGGCATCACCGGGACGCACCGTGACGAGCTTCGCACAGGACTGGCCGCACAGGATCAGCGTGAGCGTGGCGACGGCGCCCTGCTTCTGCATGGCGACGACCGCGGCGAGCCGCGACTCCAGGGACTGGAGCTCGGCGCGCCATCCGCTCCAGTCTTCGCGGCGTGCGGGGCCGATGAAGCCGTCGAAGCTCTCGAGCACGCGCGGCGCATCGGCAGTCGGCGGCAACGCCGCGAGCAACGGCAACCCGGACGTGACCGCGCGGTAGCGCGGCAGCGGTCCCGGCGGCTCGCCGTTGCCGGACAGCCAGAGCGTGTTGATGGTCGGCCGGCCCTCGGCCTCGCGCGCGGCGTTGACCGGATGCGCGAACCACGTCATCTGGATCTCGTTGACGCAGCGACGCCATGCCAGGGCCGCATCGTCCGCACCGCGCGGCTGCCAGTCGGCGACGTTGTCGCCGATGGCCCGTTCGATCGTCGCGGCCGACAGCGGCGTGCCGTCGTGGCGCGTGAGCATCCAGTGGGTCATGGTCGCTGCATCGATCGGCGCGAGCCGCCATCCCGCGTCGGTCAGGACCGGCTCGATCGACGACGCGAGCGCCCGCGCCTCGTCGAGCGTCACGGCCAGCCCGGCCGGATCGTCGAGGCGCAGGTGATCGTTGGCGACCTTGAAGTGAGCCGGCTCCGCGACGAAGCGCCGGCCGGCGGTCGACGGCCCGGCGCCGCACGCGGTCGCCCACAGCTCCGCGACGTTGATGCACGCCAGGTCGGCGCCGGCGCGAAGGCCGAAGACGACGGCCTGCCACGCGTTCGGCGACGCGCGCGACGGCACGTCGAAGGTCGTCGCGATGCCGGAGCGCGCGACCAGGCGTTCGAGGGTCGGCAACGACTGGTCGCGCAGCAGTTCGGACGCGAGGCCGGGCTCGACGAGTGCGGATGGAACGAGGAAGTCGAGGTCGGACATGCGCGCCGATTCTACGGACATCGGCCCGAAGCCCCGGGACGGTCTCGGACAGGTCCGGGGCGCGGGCAACCCTCTTTCGTGACGGCTGCCCGGACCTTCGCCTGCACGAACGGAGTCCATCCCGAGCCTCTGCCGCAGGGGGGCCGGCGCAGCGAGCCGCGCTGGTCGCTGTGGCACACTGCGCTTCCTCGAAATCCCCGTTGGCGCCGCGCGCGAAGCCGCTTTTCGACCGCCCGCGTCGCCCGCAAGATCCCTTGAACCTCCCCTTCGAATGGCAGGTCGGCCTGCGCTACACACGCGCCGGCAAGCGGCGCGGCGAAGTCGATACCGGCGGCAAGTCCGGCGACGGCTTCGTGTCGTTCATCGCCGCGATCTCGATGGCCGGCATCGCGCTCGGCGTCGCCGCGCTGATCGTCGTCCTGTCGGTGATGAACGGCTTCCAGAAGGAAGTGCGCGACCGCATGCTGTCGGTGCTGGCGCACGTCGAGGTCTACAACCCGGATGCGGGCGTGTCCGACTGGAAGGCGCTCGCCGCCGACGCGAAGAAGGTCCCCGAAGTGCGCGAGGCCGCGCCGTACGTGCAGGGCCAGGCCCTGGTCTACCAGAACGGCATCGCGCGCGGCATCCTGATCCGCGGCGTCGAGCCGTCCGACGAGGCCCGGGTCTCGGACATCGCGACCGAGATGCGTGCCGGCCAGCTGTCTTCGTTGACGCCGGGCGACTTCAACATCGTGCTGGGCTCGGAGCTCGCGCGGGCGTTCGGCGTGCGGGTGGGCGACAAGGTCGAGGTGGTGGTGCCGGAAACCGTCGCGACGCTGACCGGCATGACGCCGCGCCACAAGGCGTTCACGCTGTCGGGCGTGTTCGAGAGCGGGCACTACGAGTACGACAGCTCGCTCGCGCTGATCAACATCGACGACGCGGCCAAGCTCTATCGCCAGACCCACTACACCGGCATCCGCCTCAAGATCGCCGACATGCAGCAGGCTCCTGCCGTCGCGCAGCAACTCGTGCATTCGCTCAACCAGGACGTCCTGGTGCGCGACTGGACGACGCAGAACCGCAGCTGGTTCGCCGCGGTGCAGCTCGAGAAACGGATGATGTTCATCATCCTCGCGCTGATCATCGCGGTGGCCGCGTTCAACCTCGTCTCGTCGCTGGTCATGAGCGTGCGCGACAAGGAAGCGGACATCGCGATCCTGCGCACGCTCGGCGCCACGCCGAAGTCGGTGATGGCGATCTTCGTCGTGCAGGGCGCGTTGATCGGACTGCTCGGCTGCCTGATCGGCATCGTGCTCGGCGTGCTGCTCGCGCTTAACGTCGGCACGATCGTCGGCGGAATCGAACGACTCTTCCACGTCGCGTTCCTGCCGCAGAACATCTACTTCGTCAGCGAGCTGCCGTCGGACCTGCAGTCGTCGGACGTGATCGCGATCGGCTGCGTGTCGGTGCTGCTGTCGTTCGTCGCGACGCTGTATCCGAGCTGGCGCGCGGCCCGCATCGAGCCGGCGCAGGCGCTGCGCTATGAGTGACGCGCCGGCCGTGTTGAAGAGCGAGCGGCTGGCCAAGTCGTTCGGCCGCGGCGAAACCGCCGTGCACGTGCTGCGCGACGTGACGCTGGCGATCGCCGCTTCGGAGACCGTGGCCATCGTCGGCGCGTCGGGGTCGGGCAAGAGCACGCTGCTGCATCTGCTCGGCGGCCTGGACACGCCGACGTCCGGCTCGGTCGCGATCGACGGCCAGGACTTCTCGTCGCTGTCCGAGGTCGCGCGCGGCACCGTGCGCAACCGGCGTCTGGGCTTCGTCTACCAGTTCCATCACCTGCTGCCGGAGTTCAGCGCGCTCGACAACGTCGCGATGCCGCTGCGCATCCGCCGCCAGTCGAGCGACGCGGCGCGCGAGGCGGCGTCGGCGATGCTGGTGCGGGTCGGCCTGTCGCATCGCATCCACCATCGGCCGGGCGAACTGTCGGGCGGCGAGCGTCAGCGCGCTGCGCTCGCGCGGGCGCTGGTGACGGGACCGGCCTGCGTGCTGGCCGACGAGCCGACCGGCAACCTCGACCGCGGCACGGCCGCCGAGGTGTTCGCGCTGATGATGGAACTGAATGCCGACGTCGGGACCAGCTTCGTCGTCGTCACGCACGACCTCGGGCTGGCGGCCAAGCTGGGAAGGACACTGACGCTGACCGACGGGGTGCTGGGTACGCCCTGAGACGCGTCACGGCGCCGTTGCCGGACCCCGCGCCGGCGGCGACGCCGTCAGCCGCTCGATGCGGATCGTCGCGTCGATCTTGGTGCCCATCACGAACAGGTTGCCGGCCTCGACCGACCGCGCCTTCCCGCCGCCGGTTCCCGCGGTCCAGTACTCCCCGCCGCCGGTCCGCACGCCGATCGTGAAGGTCGGCATCTGCGACGTCACGACCTGCCCCATCGGCAGGTAGGACATGAAGTAGGGATCGGTCGACGCGTAGGGCACCGTCGACGTGTGCGAATAGCCGGCGAGCACCACGACCACGTAGCGCCGGTAAAGGATCGCGGCGTAGAGGATGCGGTCGGCCATGTCGATGTCGCCGAGCCGGTTCTGCAGCGCGTTGTCCGCGGCGACGAGACGCGCCCGGTCGGCTTCCTCCATCGGCACCTCGAGATTGTCGGCACGACGGAACGCGAGCACGCCGACGCGCTGGCCGTCCTGACGCAAGGCCCGCATCGCCTCCACGAGCTCGAACATCGCCAGGCTGCCGCGCCCGTCCGAGTAAGTGCCCCAGGTGCGGCCGCGCAGCAGGATCTTCCGGTCGTTGGCCGTGCCCGCCGAACGCAGGTAGCGATTCAGCCCGTCCTGCTCGTCGCCGTCCTGCTCGATGGCGAGGATCACCGACTTGCCGGCCTTCAGCAGGCTGCAGACGAGCTCGCCGGTGTAGCGCGGCAACTCGGCGGTTCCGTGCGCCTCGCCGATCAGGATCACCTGCTGCTCGATCCTCGCGACGTCGACCTGCGTCTGTGCCGTGCATTCCGGGGGCGCGGCGCAGATGGGCGCCGCGAGGCAGAGCGATGCCAGTGCGGCGGCGAACAGCGAAGGACGAAGCAGCATGGACCGTCGTTCCCGGGTGGTGATGGATGGAGGCGAAGCCGGCCACTTATCCGATCCCCGGCGCCGGAAGTCAATGCGCCGTGCCGATCCGCCACAGTCCACCGGCGCGCCGCATCGGCCTCGTGCGGATTCGTGATCGATCGCGCGCGCGGCCGGGACGCGGGTCTCATCCATTGCGTCGATGAGCGCCGCGGCCGATCGATGCGAGAATCGTTGCATGCCGGCCCCACGCTTCCTCATCGACACGCACTGCCATCTCGACGCGGCCGAGTTCGATCGCGATCGCGGCGCCGTGCAGGCCGATGCGGCGGCACGCGGTGTCGGGGCCATCGTCATCCCCGCCATTGCGGTGTCCAACTTCGCGGTCGTCGCCCGACTGGCGCGGGACACCACCGGCGGCGCCTACGCACTCGGCATCCATCCCTTGCTGACGCCGTCGGCCCGGGAGCAGGACATCGCGACGCTGCGCGACGCGGTCGAGAAGGCGCTCGACGATCCTCGTTTCGTCGCGATCGGCGAGATCGGTCTCGACCTGTTCGTGCCGTCGCTGACCTCGCCCGAGGCGATCGCGCGCCAGACCTGGTACTTCGACGAGCAGCTCAGGATCGCACGCGAGTTCGACCTTCCGGTGCTGCTGCACGTGCGTCGGGCGCAGGACCAGGTGCTCGCGGGACTGCGGCGCGTGCGGCGCCGGATCGGGTCCCAGGTCGCCACCGGCATCGCGCATGCCTTCAACGGCAGCGCGCAGCAGGCGGAGCACTACTTGGCGCTGGGCTTCAGGCTCGGGTTCGGCGGCGCATCGACCTTCGAACGCGCGCTGCGCATCCGCGCACTGGCGCACGACCTGCCCGACGAGGCCCTGGTACTCGAGACGGACGCGCCCGATATCGCGCCGGTGTGGCTCCGCACGCCGGACGGCCATGCCGGTCGCAACGCGCCGGCCGAACTGGCGCGCATCGCCGAGGCCATCGCGGCGCTGCGCGGCACGACCGTCGACGCATTGGCGCGGCAGACCACGCACAACGCCCTGGCGGTCCTGCCGCGGCTGAAGTCGCTTCTGCAGGCGACGACGTCCCCGCTTGCGGCGCGACCCGACCCGCAAGTGCAAGCGCACTGACGCGACCGGGCATGCGCCATGCGCAGCGCATGTCTGGCGTTGGTCGCCGGGGCGTGGTGGTTGCAGCAACAGGCCGACCTGCTCGACGGCGCGATCGTGCGCGTCCTCGCGGCGACGGCGGTCGCGACCGTGCTGCTGATCTCGGCGGTCGCGCGACGCCGCAGACGGGCGCCGCGTGTCGCGGTCGACCTGCACGCGCAGCACCCGCCGGCAGGCTCGCGCGCGCACATCGGGCGCCTCGCGCGGCGCACCGCGGTCGCCGGCTGCGTCTTCGTCGCCGGCTTCGCGTGGGCGACCTGGAGAGCCGAGCTCCGTCTGGCCGAATCGCTGCCGCGCGCCCTCGAAGGCCGCGATCTCGTCGTGGTGGGCACGGTGTCCGGGTTGCCCGGCAGCGATGCGCGCGGAGTCCGTTTCCCGTTCACGGTCGAATCCGTCGTCGGCCGCGACGAGGCGGGTCGACCGCTGCGCGTTCCGTCCGCGCTGTCCCTGGGCTGGTATCGGCCGCGCGTCCGGGGCGGGGTCGACGACGCGTCGATCCCCGACATCCAGCCGGGTCAGCGCTGGCGGCTGACCATCCGCCTCAAGCGACCGCACGGCAGCGCGAACCCGTCCGGCTTCGACTACGAGTACTGGCTGCTCGAGGAAGGACTGCGGGCGACCGGATCCGTGCGCCCCGGCGTCGACCTCGATGCCGATGTGTCCGACGAGGACCTGCCGTCAACCGAAGCACGGACATCGACCCGCAAGCTGAGCGAGTTCGTCTGGACCGGCGGCCACGTCGTGGAACGGGTGCGCGCGAAGCTGCGCGAGCGCGTGTTCGCGGCGCTCGCGCAGGGACGGCCGCTCGCCGAGAGCGCGCCTTACGCCGGCGTGATCGTCGCGCTGATCGTCGGCGACCAGCGCGCGATCGACCCGTCCGACTGGGTCGTCTTCAACCGGACCGGCATCGGCCACCTGGTCTCGATCTCGGGTCTGCACGTCAGCATGCTCGCCGCACTCGGCGCCTGGATCGTGTTCGGCCTGTGGCGCCGCCATCCCGCGCGGTGCGCACGGCTGCCGGCGCACCAGGCCGCGGCTGCCGCAGGCAC
>Ga0209724_1000327_pt1 | contig 48295 bp, 42 predicted proteins | sample grotaG_FD_184143 | JGI IMG/M metagenome (GOLD analysis project Ga0209724, IMG submission 184143) | Glacier valley bacterial and archeal communities from Borup Fiord, Nunavut, Canada, to study Microbial Dark Matter (Phase II) -... | ecosystem: Environmental > Aquatic > Freshwater > Ice > Glacier ... | reverse complement strand
GTCGAAAAATAAAAAGCCTTATTTTTGCCTCCCAATTAAAAAATAAAATATTCCTCCTTAGCTCAGTTGGTTAGAGCATCTGACTGTTAATCAGAGGGTCTCCCGTTCAAGTCGGGAAGGGGGAGCAGCCACCAATAAGGGTTTCAAGCAATTGAAACCCTTTTGTATTTTATCATTCCGACACAATTCCGACACAAACCCCCTTCATATCCCAATTTGAAAATTCATTCCTACTAATTTATTGCTAATATTCTCATGCCTAAAAGATACCATAAAGTTGATTTCTATAAACACATTTTAAATAATTTACATTACTCGGCAAAGAATGACGATATTAAATAAAAAATTTATTATGATTAATTCAGCGTTTCAAACTTATTTATTTATTGGGATTATAGCATTACTGATTTGGGTATTAATTTTAAGCTGGATAATTGCAGCTGCCAATGAAACTAAGCGAAGGGATAAAATACAATTGCAAAATCAAGAACTGTTAGCTTTAATGGCGGAAAAACATGGCGTTGACGTAAACCAAATAAAAAGTATCACCACAAAAAAATAGAAAAGAAATAATTCAGAAAATTAAAAACTAATGAGCAATGGCAATAATTAAAACAATGTACAAACCAGTAAAAAAAGAAAGTTCGTTAATCAAAAGTTGACAACCGAATTACTCTATTGGTTTCTATTCCTTAGAAACATTATAGGGATAATAATTGTAAACTTGATGATATAAAAAATATATCCAATTCCGATGATATAAAAAATCCAAGAAATAATTTTAAATTCAAGTAGCCAATTATAAATATTTTGACATGCAATTGGTATATAAAAGTGGGTTAAAAAAGGGAACGTGATTCCAAGTATAAAAACAACAACAGATACAACAATCATGTATTTATCTAATGAAGTAGCTTTAATCATAATTTTACGTTCTTGGCTCATTTCCTGATTTTGAATTATATCTTTTTCTTCATTGTCTAAAAAGGTAAAAATAACCATATGTACATAGTAGCCTAAGAAATAATATAAAAATGATACTATTAAAGTTTTTTGCTCAGTAAAATTTGAAATGTAAAAAGTAATTATCAGTGAAAGTAGAATTGTCTTAATAATTTTCCCAGCAATTATAACATTTATTTTTTCATAAAAAGTCAAAATCATTGCTACTATAAATTGTATAATAAATCTAATAATAAGTCCTGTTAGTAGGGTTATTATACATACTGCAATTATAAATCTAAATATGTCCATATTATAAGTTTTATATTTTAATCCAATTTTTAATGTTGGAACCCGTCGCTTGGACATAACGTTCGAGTATTTGCGAAGGCAGGGAATTCATTAAACGTCCGGTACAAATGCCCAATTGAAAATATAAAGTAGAAGTTAACAACTAAAAGCCAAATTTATAAATGTCAGCCCGAACCGCTGCTGATAGTAGCACATAGTTGATGTAACATTGTCCAATGAAAATTTAAAACTCCTCATTGAAAATATTTTTAAAAATTCTTTTCATATCAGTATCGACTTTTGATAACGCAAGATTCATTTGAGAATGAAATTTTGTTTTAATTTCTTCTTTGTCTGTTGCTGTCAGATTGTCGATAGATTTTGAACTCATTTGTTTAGCTAGTTCATTCAAAGCTTTCTCTAAAGGTTCAATTAAATCTTGAAGCTTATAGGTTGTTATCAAGTCTGCTTTTACTTTATTAGTTTCACTACTGAAAGAAACACTAAATTTTCCTGTGTCATAATATTCATCCATTAACGGAGCGATGTCTTTAGTTGCTAACAAACTGTACGAAATATATTGACGACTACCATCCAAAAGATATTTTCTCTTTTCTTTCGGGTACCCTTTTATTTTGGAAGTAAATTCTTCTATATTTTCATTTAATTCAAATTGATTGGCTTCTTTGTACGAGCCTTCAGTCAAGAAATAAACACAACTTCTTAAATCAGCGTTAAGTCTTTTATCCCAATCAACATTTGCGTAGTCGTCATGCCAATACATTTCAATTGAACGATACCAAGCCCACGGTGGTAAAAAAACTGTTGCAACAACATCTTTTATCGAGTGATGTTTTACAGAATGAATAATACCAAAGATTTCACCGTAAATGAAAAACAATGGAATGATTAATCCGATGCCACTGCCTATGTAACTAAATAATCTTTTCATCGTCTGGTTTTATGAGTTAAAATTTATGATATTGTTTGTCAACCTATGAAATATTATGGTGTATCCAAATTGCTTGCAGGCAACGTCTGTATTAAGGTTATAGCTTGTAGAATATACCTTTTTTCTCTTTTAAGTTCAATAGTACGTTGGTATCTAAAAGCTAAGATTGCACCTATACAAGCAGCAAGTAATGGGACAATAATTTTTAGTAAAACGTGAGCAAATGTCATGTGTCAAAATTTAATTAAAAATGCAACAACCCTAAATATTACTTACATCAATTACATTTTTTTCAATTGCGAAATAATAAAGAGGTTCATTTTTTAGTAGATTATTCTTCGCAATTTCATCATAAATATTGTTACTTAAATCCATAAAGAAAAATGAATAAACGAGACAAGCAAAAGAAAAAACAAATGGCTGTAACAGTCCTAAAAAATAGATAAGAACACCTAATAGAAAAATGAAAGACAAAGAAAGTTCTACCATGTTTTTAAAAGGTCTACTGGATTTTGTATTAATTCCATGAATTGCATTTCCAAAAAGAACACCAACAAAACCCAATAATAACCACCAATTATTAAACTTGAAACAAAAAAAGGGAATGAGTATAAAAGGAAGTATAACTAAAACAAGAAGAACTCGCATTAACCAAGCAATGAAATTGTCAAAGAACAATACAGCAAATTCCTTTTTATTTTTAATTTCAAATTTTACGGTCTTGTTTGCAAAGCCAATTACAAAGTCTTCATACTTGATTAAATGTTGGTTGTCTGTCATGTCAATAAGCAGATTTAAAATTATGGATTGTCCGAATTGGTTGCCTACAACGTGAACGGCTTGGCGATGTGGCGGCATTGAAAAACGTTCGCTCGGTTGGTCTGCATATTGAAAAACTGCACTGGAAGTTAACAACTAAAAGCCAAATAGCGAACGTAAAGACCGAACTAAAGCTAAATTGAAAAACAAATGATCATTTTTCTCCCGTCCTGCCGCCATGTTGCCAAACCGAATATTAGATGCCGTTCTAAAGTGTATAAATGGCTTCAATCTCTTTTCGCAAATTATCTTTCCAATTACCAGTAAGCGAAATAAAAATTACCCCTGAATAGTCAGTAGGAATTTCAACTCCCTCTTCAACTAATACAATTACATTTCCTCGTCCAAGAGATCCAATGAAAAAGCCCGTTTCAAAAACTACATTCTGTCTTGCTCTATTATGGAGGTCAGCTTCAGGTTTTGCTTTGCCAACATCGTCTGCTGTCCAAAGAGCAACGGCAAAGTCAACTGTTGAATTGTTCTCAAACTTTTCAATAATAGTTTGCCCTTTGTTTGCTTCCTCATGCAGAATGATTGCTTTTCGTTTTAGTTCTTTCTCAATATATCTTGCAACTTCATGTTTATAAATGTCGTTGTGTCCATGAACAATAAAGCAACAATTAAAAAAAGTTCTGTCTTGAGTTTCGTATTGAACGATTGAGCCGTCTTGTTCTATTAGTGGAATTTTTTCTACCAACCTATTTAATATTGTCAAACAGTTTTCAACTTTATCTTTTGCTTCTTTCGCTTTGTATGATGGATGATTTGTGTTTATTCTGCTCCTGTAGTCACGAAAGCCAATCATTTGATTAACTCTTGAATATTCGTAATAATATTCGCTGTATTGATTGTTAAATGCTTGCTTGATTAGTTCTTCATTGAAGTTGTCCCAATTAGAAAAGTCCTTGTTTAATTGTTCAAGTTGCTCCACAGTTGTGATTTGTCGTAAATGCAACTCATTGCCAATTGCAATCCTCTCCATAAGTTCTTTCTTAAAAACCTCACTTGGTTTAATTAAGATAGTCTTTAGTCGTTCTTGTATCGTTTTTCTTTTTGTCGCCATGCGGTTACTGTATAGTTTCTTATATTAAATATCTTTGTTTGAGTTTTCATTGCTTTGTCGCTTCAATTTTTTAATTGCAAATTTGATTAAATAATAGACAGACCACCAAACAATAATTACAGCATAGATTATTAGAAACCCTCCTCCAAAAATGAAGAACAAAAGTCCTTTGAAGTAAATACATAGAATGACAGATATTATAACAGTAATTCCAAGTAGTCTTTCCAGCGTGTCAAGTATCATTTGATAAACAGTTAAAAATATGCAGCCAGTTTGATGTTTGGGTGAATTCTGACTAACGTCTTTACTGATGTTATGACAAGTAAGCTACAAAAAAATTCACATTGACTATCAATATTTTTTATATCATAAATATCGTCAATTGTAAATTATTATTATTTCTAAAATGTATTAACGATGGTTTTTATTTACGGCGTTTCCAAACAGTATGCCATAGGGGGGAACTAATGGAAAATAGACTAGTGTAAATCGTAGAAGTTAGCGCACTGCTACGATAATTTAAACATGAAAAAACGCTAATATTTTTTGCGAAAATTTGCCGCTTAGATTTTTACTACTTTTACTTAAATAAAACATTTTAAAAAAACGTGTAATAATGTAGTAAGTCTTCAAAGACAAATAGCAATTTTACTAAATCTTTATTTTTTTATTACCCCATTGAATCACTGTTTCTTCTTCAACCACAATATCAAATTTCTTTGCAACTTCATTGGCGGACTTAATAGGGATAGCATATTTTAACAGCTTCTCAAACATTACTATCCTTTCTTTTGCCTCCAATGCCATCCAATCAAGTTGAATCTGTTCCCGATTTGAATCGATAAAATCAGCTATCCATAGGTCAGTTGTAATTCTGTTCTTTTTGCGTTGCTTCCTACCTTTAGTGAATGCCATAATAGTTATTATTTTGTTTTGTTTACAATCAAATTTGCCGGTAACACTAAGCTTCAATTGTATCTACTTTTTTAAATTTATTTATAATACATTCAATTTGTAGTCTTGCTTTTTCGGGTAATTCTTTCACTGTTAATTCATCTAATCTTGTATTATTTATTTGAAGATAATTATACTGTTGCTTTATGGTGGTAGGCTGTTGAATAGGTTCTTCTTTTAAGTAGTCAAGGTATGTTTTGAGTGCCCTTACATCCTTATTCTCAATACCAATTTTATAAAGCATACTTAAAACCCTTGACGTTAATAACCTATGCCCCTCAATTTCTTCTTTATACATTAGTGCGCCTGCACCTGCTTCCATGTGTTTTAAAATTGTAACCCTACTTAATTTTGTACTATCTACAATTTCACGGTGTTGGGGCATCCGTCCGTAACGTGTCAAATATTCGTTTAAACAACTTTCAATCCGTTCTTTGTTAAACTGCCATCTTAATCGGCGTATGACTGGTAATTGTTCAGGATCCTGTAACCCTGTCGCATATTCAATTAAGTCAATATAAATATCCAATTCTCCAACAACCTTGTCCAATTGTGTTTTATTTGCTTTTACTCCCAAAAAAGAAATTAGCCCTGCAAGTTCATCAGGCTTATTTTGGTGGAGTTTTAAAATATCCTCAATGGTTTTTATACTATCGAAATCTGTAAACTTTTGTAAACCCTTTGTATTTTTCATGTGATGATTAATTTAATGTGTTAATAAATTGTTGTTGTGTAATCCCTGCATCTTGAATAAATTTTGCCATGTCGTTAGCCCAACACTTTAGGTAATTAGGGCGGCTTATTATTTTGCTTTTAAAATGGGTATTACTTAAATGTTTCATTGCCATTAATTGTAGTTGTTGTAGGCTGTAGCTGTTGGTATCTTTGGCAATTGGTTCGGGTGGTAAAAAAAAAGTTTGTTTAAGGGCTTCACTATTTTCACCTTTTTCACTTTTGAAGATTGGTAATGGTTCGGCCTGTGGTTTAGGCAACGGCTGTTTCAGTTTAAAATTTCGCCAATCCTGTTTTATAATTACGTCCGCAATATCAGCCCCCTTTTCCTTTAATTCATTGGGGGCAAGTGTTTCCAATAAATCCGAAACCTCAAATCGTGTACCCGGCATAAGGTTGCAAAGTTCCTTTGCCTTGTTACTCCATAATTCAAAAGCTTTGCCGTCTTTAGAAAGATCAGGAAACAAATAAACGTCTTTACCTTGCAAAGCCTTACACTTATCAAAATTCAGGCTTGAAAGGTTGTAAACTGCCATCCAAATTAAGTTTTCGGGCTGTTCAGGAAACCCGAAATACAACGAACAGTAAACGGCTGTCTTTGGAGCTTCAACCAAAGCAATCGGGTTTAGTGGGTATCTGTTCAAAAGGTGTTCACCAAATAAACAGGAAACTATTTTTTCGTTATCCTTATACGCTTCTAACCAATAGGGCAAAGGTTCATTTCTTTTTGTGTGGTGTTTCTCAATGATTGAATGTAAAAAGTCTGTTCCGGTGGTGTGGTTCGCCTGGTCAAATTGCTTTACTTGAATTGCCCGGATATTTTCGGCTTTATCAATAAAAGGAAACGTAATTGCCCCAGCCCTATACCCATTGCAAACCGTTCCCAAATTGTAATGAGAAATTACCTGTTCAATTGTTCCAACCTCAAAAGGAAAAGAAACCTTGCTTAATAGGTTTTGAATAAAAACGTTTTGTTCATAACCTTGTTTTGTTTGGTTAAATACTTCAATCGGGATAAATACCGGCTCAACTTTTAGGGCTGGCTTTGGTCGGCTTATTGATCGCTGCTGTTGCTCCCAGTTGCAGGAATAGTCACCCCGTTGCTTTTCAAATATCATTTTTGAGTAACCATCTTTGTAGGGGTTAAGGCGGTAAGCACATTTGCTTTCCCGATCACACCACCCGTATTGGTCGGGCAAAAGGTCGCCTGTATTGGTATCAATGTATTGAACAAAAGTTTTATTACCACATTCAGGGCAACGGCTTTTTTTACTGCCTTTCTGTAATTTGTATCTATAATCTTTTACCATTGGTGAAAAAAGTGAAAAAGGTGAACGTTTAAAACAATCTTTTTTTTCGTTAAAAATGTTCATTTTCAAGTGAGAGAAAAGCAACGTTTCCAACATTCTTTTTTTCAACCGTAATTCCAAAGCTTTGCAGCCTTTTAATAAAGTTGGTTTTATTAACCGCTTTAAATCCATCATCCAAACAAAAAGAACGGTAAGCAGTATAAAGGTCTTTTACTACTTTGTAACTGTTAGGACTTGCTTTATAGCCGTTTTCTTCAATGAAAAGCTTTACGCTATCAGATTGGGTTTTGTATTGTTCAACTGCTTTTTTTGCTGCTTCGCAATTTGAAAACCGCTTTTGCTCTAACAACCTGTTTAGCCCTTCCAACACCCAGTTAAAAACCCCTGAAAGTTCGCTTTCAATAATCTTAGTATGTAGTTGCTTATCCTGTTTATGTTCAGGTATGGTAACATCAAAAGGGATAATTAAAAACCGCCTGAAATAAGCGTTTGTGTGTTCAACCTCTTTTGGTAATTCATTACAATTGAAAATTAGTTTTGCATACTGTTTTATTTGCATTGGTTTACCATAAGGTAAACGGGCTTCAACTGGTTCACCTGAAACCAATTGTTTGAAAATTGATGTTTCAAGGTTGCCGTTTATTTCACTTGCATAGTTTACCAATTTGTTTGCAATCATTGCCCTGAAATATCCTGTTGTATCGGTAAGGCTTTGCAAAGAATAACTACAAACATTTTCAACCCCCAGCAAAGCGTTTACAATCTCAAAAAATACAGACTTACCATTGGCACCAGTACCATAAAGTATTAATGCTTTTTCTTCTTTTACTGTATTATTGCCATTCTTGATAAATACAAAGCCCAAAAATTCAGCAAGTACCCTTTGCCGTTCTTTGTCCGGTAATACTTCATTTAGGTACTTTTGAAACAAAGGGGCTTTAGCTTCGGGGTTATAATCAAATGGTAGCTGGTAAGTAAGAAAGTCGTTACGGTCAAACTGTCTTAGCTTAGTACCTTTAGTAGTTACTTCAAAAGTTCCGTTTTTCAGGTTAATAAAAACCGCTTGTTTTGGTGGTTCAGGTGTTGGTAAATAAGCTGTAGAAATAAATTGCTTTATTAGCTTTTCACGAAATTCAAAAAATCTTGCAGTAAACTTTGCAACGCCCATTTTTTCGGCTGCTTCACCTAAAAACTTTTGGAAGGCTTCTTTTTCTATGTAAGTCCAAAAAGCACTATTATACAAGTAAATGAATTCCATGTTTTTGCATAAACCCCAACGGTTCTTTTCAGCAATTAGTAAAGTATTTTCAATTGATAAAACTAAGTAGTGCTTTATATTTAATTTCAGCTTATCCAACGCTTTTGTTATCTGTTCCCGTTCTGCTTGTTTTGGGTTATTCTCTTTACCTGAACTGGCTTTACCGCCCCAACTTTCTTTGTCTGCTTCCAGTTCATCAAGTCTTTGCCTTAAGCTTTCAACCTGTGGGAACGCTACCGCTTCAAAGTCCAATGGTTCAAACTGTTCAACCAATTGCTTTAAAATTTCGGTATGTGGGATATTTTCGTTTTTCTTTACCAAATGCCGGAAGTGTTTTAAAATAGTATCTGAATTATTGAGGTCGGTAAATACCGGATTTAATTTAATTGCTTCCATTGTGGCTGTCATTGTAGCTGTAGCAATATTGCTTTGCAGGGATTTATGAACTGCCTTTAATTCGTTATCTTTGAATTGCTGATTTTTCAAAGAATTTAAGGGGGTATTTTGGTTATCCATGATAATTAACGCCCCCTTTCGCTTTGCAGGTACTTAGAAATTTGTCTGTCGCTGCTACATAGTCAGGTGCTATCACCGCCCCTTCTTTCAAATACTTAATCAATTCATCTTTGGAAAAATAAACACGCTTACTTCGCTTCATGCAGGGTATTGCTTTGCGGTGTATGAGCCCGTAAATTGTAGGAACAGAGAGACTTAAAAATTGTGCTGCTTGCTGGACTGTTAGAAGTTCGTCTGGTGCTAGATGTTGTGGATCGCTGCTTTTTTGTGTTAGTAGGATAATGGCTTCACTAAGTTCATCCACTTTTTGGGATAAGTGAAAAACCATTGTCGGGAGTTGTTCAAAAGTATTCATGATTGCTATAAAACAACTTTGTTTGCGTTGTTAATGCAATCTTAATCATGGGTTTTACGGGTTAAAAAGGTGGGTTTACGGGTTATCGGTTTTAGTGTGTTTTTGTTTTGTTTACCTGCCAATTGTTATATAAATTTCAGCATCACTTAATTCTTGAAAGTGGTTGAGAATCCTTATTATTTCAAAGTATTTCGCATCATGTTTTAAGGGTGTCTTGCTTGATTTATTTTGCATGTAAATTTTGTTGAAGATAGGTGCAATGGATGTTTTACATCTTGCTTTTAATTGTATTTTGTTTTTTGGGATAATGTATTCTTTATCTGTAAAAAAATTAGTGAGCAGGTTAATTAATAAATTGTAATCCTTATCATCCTCATTAAAGCATCTTAGTTTTAAAGGTTCAAAATGCCCCTCAATAATATCCCTTAATTCTTTTAGTTCGGAAAGAGTATCGCTATCATCCTCATCCCGATTAACTATCCACTCAATATAAAGTTTATCTATTTTTTGTTGATCAGGTTTAGGTATAAATTTTGAACTGCCAATTTTCGCTTTCTCAATTTCATATTGTTTAAATCTATTTTTTGCAGATTGTTCATTCAATAAATCACCTACAATCTTTTGTTCCTTATTTAAAAATATTTTTTGATTGAAGTTATAATATGCAGGTACATCCGCAAAATTATCATAAGGAAAAGGCTTGTAGGATTCTGTTTTAAAAAAAAAATCATCACCGCTGTAAATTTTTTGATCTTCAACTGAAACAAAAAAATTACCGTTATTACTTCTTTTTACATAACCGGCTAAATTAACTTTTGCCAATATTGATTTAATTTCATCTTTTTCAAATCCGTATTCCACCAACTTTTCTTTTGTCAATTTATCTATCATACTATTTTAATTTTGTGGTTTTAGTGCTGGTCTTAATGCCGCTGCTGCATTTATTAGTGCATCAGTTTCAAAGCTGGCTAAGTAACGTTTTGTAGTGTTAAGGCTGCTATGTCCTAACATTTCGCTAATCACTTCCGTACTTGCCCCTGATCGCTTTAAAATTGTAGCAAATGAGTGCCTTGCAACATACGTTCCTACAGGGTTAATTATTTGCAATTCGTCTGCAATGGCTTTCATATTGTCATTAATAACATGGGTTATCTGTTGTATTAATTGCCGTTCCCTGGTCGGGGTTTCATTGCCATGGAGTATAGGAAAGACAAAGCCATCCTTAGAAATATTGCCCCACTTCGCAATAATTGCAATTGTTTCGGGTTGCAAAACAGCCTGTATTATTTTTTCTTTTTTTTGCCGTTTCGTTTTTGCACGTATAAAATTTATTGTACTACCTTTTATGTTTTCGTATTTAAGTAAGCATAAATCTTTTACATTTAACCCATTTGTGAAGTAGATGAAAATCCAAAAATCTTTAGCCATTTCTCTTATACTGCCTTTAGCAGGGGAGTAATTAAATATCAATTCAATCTCTGCCATTGGCAAAGCTTTCTTTGTATTGCTGCCTTCCGGTATCTCGTATTTGTTTTTATCTGCTTCATTTCTGCGAAACGGGTAAAGTGCTGGTAGAACGTCTCCATTATTGATAGCAGAATTAAAAAGGCTTCGAAGTGTGCGCAAATAAATGCCAATGGTTGTTTTACTATTGCCACCAGTAATCATTGCCTTTTCGTATTTAGTTAACCAGTCAGGGGTTACCTGCGAAAATTTTACATGGGGAGTAAACTTATCAATACTGTTTTTGGCACAATTATAAGATACCGCTGTACCTATTCGCCCTGCTTCGGTTAATTCAGTTATCCTTTCATCAAATGCAGCCTTAACCGTACCTTTTGCCCCACGGTTAGTAAAATATTGTTTTTCAAATGCAGCAAAAGAAAATGCAGGTAATTTTTCTATTATGTCAATCGCTTTCTTTTCATATTCATTAAGTTTCAAAGCAAGTGCTTTAAAATCGCCCCGTGGCTTTTCGCCCTGCGACTTTTCAAAATCTACAGTAGTTATTGCTATGTCTGTTTTGTAGTATTTCTTTTGTCTTTCAAAAGTTACCCTTACAGAAATTGAACATTTGCCGTCTGCTTTTGGGTGGTATCTGTCAATAAATAGCGAAGTAGTTGCTGCCATATTTTTAAAAACTGTGTCGGAGTTTTTTTATTCCGACACAATTCCGACACAAATATAACAAAATAACACAAAATAATAAAAAGTAAACAGCTATCTTTATAAAATAAAAGTCAATGCTGGAAAGGCTTTTAGCTACTATTAAAAGCGTTTTGTAATTTTTAGTATTTGTTTGTTTTAGGTGTGTTTTATGACTGTTAATCAGAGGGTCTCCCGTTCAAGTCGGGAAGGGGGAGCTTAAAAATCAAGCAGTTATGAAGAAATTCATAGCTGCTTTTTTTATCGGTACATACAGGGTACATACCAATTGTTGTGGAAAACTTTTCTTAAATCGCCAAGTAACCATTAGATTATCTTTTTGAAATACCCAGTTATGTTGATTATTTGAATGTCACAAGTAAAACCTATCTACGTATCTACCTTACTGCGATACAGAAAATTGGATTTCGGCAATTTGAGGGTGGAACAATCCATTCATACTTCATTAAATTAGTGATAACATCTGCCATTCTAAAAAAAATTTTTTTTTAATTTTCACCGGTATGTAAGTCTATATTCTGATGTATACACTTATGTAAGAATATCCCCCTACTTTCCGAATTTCTAAATTGACACCTTTATTATTCATATAGCATTTAGTTGTTACTTATGTATAAATAACCGCTTCACTCCATCCTGCACTCCCCTCCCTCGACGAAGAGATGACATCTACTCCGGATAGCAGTTATTCTCACAAATAATATTAATTCACAAAAAAAATTAAACATCATGATTACTATTGTAAATTATCATGTCCGTCAAAATAAGGACGGAAAGGAATTTGTTTCTCTCACCTTACAAGGTGATGTTGAAATGGTTCAGTCTCTCGAAACGGGTAAATTCTATGCTACAGCCCGTAAGTGTTCTATTACATCAACGTTTGATGAAAAAACAGCTGAAACCTTAATTGGCTCAAAGATGCCTGGTATAATTAAAAGGGTTGAATCCAATCCTTATGATTATGCTATTCCTGAGACGGGAGAGATCATTAAGCTGGCCCATAGTTATGAATATGCTCCAGAAGAAAACAACTCAGGCATGGTTGTACAAAAAAGAAGGCTTGAGATAGCCTAAAGTGTCAATTATTTCTTAATGGGCAGTGTGTAATAGCACTGCCCATTTTTATTTCATTCTAAAAACTACGTATATGCAACTACAATTAGCAAATCGGCAGAAAGTTAAAATTAAAATGGCTTTACAAGGCCCTAGTGGCAGTGGAAAAACATTTGGAGCACTATTATTAGGGTTTGGACTATGTGGTGATTGGGGTAAGATAGCAGTGATTGATTCAGAAAATCGTTCTTCTGAACTATATGCTCATCTTGGAAGATTTAATGTCGTATCAATTGAAGCTCCTTTTAGCCCTGAGAAGTATATCGAAGCCATTCAGATTTGTGAAAAGGCTTCAATGGAGGTGATTATTATTGATTCTATCTCTCATGAATGGGAAGGCATTGGTGGTATACTTGAAATACATGGAAATATGGCCGGTAACAGTTATACGAATTGGAGTAAACTGACTCCCAGACATAATTCTTTTGTTCAGCATATCCTACAAAGTTCTGCTCATATTATTGGTACCATCAGGTCTAAACAAGATTACGTCTTAGTTGAGAAAAATGGTAAACAAGTTCCAGAAAAAATTGGTTTGAAAGGCGTAACACGAGAAGGGATGGATTATGAATTTACGCTGGTCTTTGATCTCGACATAAAGCAACATGCGTCCTGCTCAAAAGACAGAACCACCTTATACATGGGGAAACCTGAATTTAAAATATGTGTTGATACGGGGAAATTAATAAATGCCTGGTGTAATGAATCTACTTCACCGATAAAGCTCCCTTCCAACGAAGAAATTACAATGAGAGTAAATGAATGTAAATCTCTCGAGGAACTATTGGCTCTTTATAATCGGTATCCGGAAAAGCAACAGATGCTACATCCTGAATTCACAAAAAGGCGACAACAGCTTTTATTATCCAACAACACTAAAAATATTGCTCACCAAAAAACCTCATCCAATGGAACTACAAATAGTTAACCCCAGACAAGTATCAGACAATTCTGCTATAGAAACAATCGAAGCAGAGGAATCATCAACAAGTAAACCTTTTATAGAGGCCAATACGGTTGAAAATACCCTGGAAGAAATCAAAGAGAAGCACATCATACCCGTTTTTATTAAGGACAATGAAACAGTCATTTCTCATGCTGATTTTATAGAAGCCACTATGCAGGCAACACATGAAATATTCCAGGGAGAAACGATTTTAAAGCCCTGTGTTCGCCTTTCTCATCCAATTAAGGGCAGAGTGCCCGATGCCAGAAATAAGCCTGCAAATGAGCTGCAGGAGCATGAAAAAACACTCTATTATGAACGCATGGCTTTTATCATCGAAATACCTTCTGTGTATGATGATATTGATGGCAGTCAGCTATCCTTAACAGTGGGAGGAGTGAAAGCTTTGAACCTGGACAACCTGTATAACAAGAAAGGAGCCGATGAACATTTTAAAGTATTTATTGGCTTCAAGAATACGGTATGTACGAATCTATGTGTATGGACTGATGGTTATATGGGTGATTTAAAGGTTAAAAGTCTGGGTCAATTGAAAGGTTCTATCGAGACACTCTTCAATAATTACAATGCCAACTACCATTTGCATAGTATGAGGGAATTAAGTCAGTATAGTATTACCGAGCAACAATTCGCTATGTTGATTGGTAGGACCAAGATGTACCAACATCTTCCAAGGACCATACAAAACGAAGTTCAACCATTGCAATTAGGCGATAGTCAGATTGGAATGGTGGTAAAGGATTATTATAAGGACAAATCCTTTTGCAAAATGGAGGATGGAAATATTAATCTTTGGAGATTGTACAACCTTTTTACTGGGTCTAATAAAAGCACCTACATAGATAACTTCCTGGACAGGTCGGTAAATGCCTATCATTTTACAGACCAGTTGAGAGTAGCGCTCAAGAACAAATCTAATAACTGGTTCCTTAATTAATTTTTCATAATAGTCCTGCTTAGTAAATAGCAGGACTGTTTTTTTAAACCACCCAACATGAATGAAAATCTTTCCTACCAATATTATCATAGCAATGCTTTGTTGGTAGTAAATACCAAAGGGTTGATCAGAATACTTTATACGCCATTCCGTGTGTTATGCGGTGCAACTATAAATCGCATTCCTCAGAATACATGGGTATATGTGGAAGAAGTGTATAGTAACCAAAAGGACGAACTGCAGTACGTTATTTATGGCAATGTATACTCCTACAAACATTTTATAATACCTATACAGTTTTAAGTACTATCAACCGGGAGTTATGCTGTATTTTCTTTCCTATAGTTTCAGTAATAAGTTTCTACTGAATACTTGGGTTTCTTTTGATATGGTTTAATCTCCTGAACTAAAAAACCATTGAAAAGAAATTTTTATATTTTTAATAAATTGAAGAAATTTCAATTTGCGAAGGTGTCGAATTATAGAAACAGGAAAACCCCTACTTTAATTCAGAGTTTTACCTGTTTTTATTTAGGTAAAAAGAAATATCTTGGAACATCAATTTACCCACCTCACAACTCAAATGTTACTGAGAGAGGGCAAAGCCATCCTGTAAATGATAATTTTTAATTGGGTTAAAAGCCCTAATAAGTTATTTATTTCAGGCAAAAAGAATTTACTAAAAATCCAAGGTTAATTAATTGGTTAACAGAAAACTAATAATTTAGTGAAGGTGTATTGTCCTAACGACAATGCAAAATGTATAATAACAGATTGTTGATAACCAGGGATGTTTTTTTCTTACTTTTATTTTTTAATAGCGTCTTACAACATAAATACACACGTTAGTGGCAAGCTTAACTCAAAACTCATGACAGATATTAAAGTCCAATTCTCTTCAAAAAAAGTCATTACATTTCTTACACTGACATTCGGCATTACAGCTTTATTTGATATTTCTTCTATTTTGCTTAGAGTCTCAGGAGATGCAGATATTATATTCACGACTGCATTCATGTGGAGTCCTGCCATTGCTGTGCTTTTGACAAAGTGGATATTCAAAGAAAATATAAGGACTTTAAACTGGAAATGGCCAAAGAAGAAATATATTTTTTTGTCATTTGCAATACCAATTTTATACGCATTTGTTACTTATTTAATCATTTGGTCAACAGGCTGGGGAAAATTTTATAATAAGAGTTTTGTAAACGAAGTTGCCACTTCCTATGGCATTACCTCACTTTCAGTAGGTTGGATAATTTTTATATTCATTTTAATGAAAGGAACTATTGGAATTTTCAAAAGTTGCTCAAATGCGTTAGGCGAAGAAATCGGTTGGAGAGGTTATCTTGTTCCCCAATTATTTAACAAATTTGGCTATATAAAAACTTCTTTAATAACGGGTGTTATCTGGTCTGTTTGGCATTATACAAGTTTGATATTTGGCACCTACAACAATGGAACTCCAGTTTGGTATGGACTAATTTGTTTTACTTTAATGATTGTTTCAACTAGTTTTATTTTTACTTGGTTTACAATCAAAAGCGGTAGTCTATTTCCTGCTATGATATTACATGCTACTCACAACCTATACATTCAACGAATTTTTACACCGCTTACTTTGGGTAATAATAATACACCTTGGTTTATTGATGAATTTGGTGTGGTTTTACCTTTGGTAACAATTATTTTCGCAATTTATTTTATTTCAAGAAGAAGGGAATTGCTTGTGGTTGATACAAATTAATAACATCAAGAAGACAAGCCAGCCACTAACATTGGTATTGCTGCAAAGCTAAAGGACGTTGAAACTTCGGCTGTTTGCATCGCTGTACTTTTGTTCGGGCAGACGAGTTTCAATTTGGCTTTTTGTTGTTAACTTCAACTTCATATTTTTAATTGGGCAGCAGTCCCGGGCAGGACAAGCAATGAATTCCACACCTGCAGCAATACCTGATCGTTATGCGTCACCCTATTGGGACACACTCTGCTAATTCAAAATCGCAAGACAAAACCGCCGACACACAATTACGGCACATTTGCAGGCACACAAACCCTCACACAAGGCTAACCTGCAAAAGAGCTGTAATTCTGCCAACGCTTCTACCCAGCAGTAGAACAAATCCGAACATCATCTAAAAACCTCAACACAGAATCGTAATTTTAAAGCTCATGAAAATTTAAACCATGGTCGACACAACATTTATAATTGTATTAAGCATTGCCTTTCTGGTTTGCTTAGCATTACTATATTTCTACCTAAAATCAAATAGTGTTTCGAAAAGCAAGTTTGAAGAATCGAATAATTCATTATTACAGATACAACCACTCTTAAATGCTGAAAAAGAAAAGACCGAAGGCTTAACCAAAAGAATTACAGAAAAGGAACTGGAATCCAAGAACTATAATAGCACAATTACAGAAATTACAGGAAAATTGGGTTCATTGGAATCTGAATTGAATGGGGCAAAAACTACTATCACTAATCTTCAAAAAGATTTAGTAGAGTTTAAAACAAAAAACAATAGTTTGAAAATTGATTATGACAAAGTTGTTAGTGAATTAGCTACAGCTAATGCCAACCTAACAGCAAAGACAGATGAATTGAAAGAATCAAAGCTGACATTAAGTGAAAAACTGACTGAAATAAATGAGAAGGCAAAATCAATATTAGGATTATCAAGAGAGTTAGAAAAAGAAAAAGCTGAACGAACCGCATTGAATGATAAACTGAACACACTTAAAGAAGAAATAGTTAAACTTAATGATTTTTTCAAAGACCAATTTACACTTCAAGCCAATAAAGTTTTAGACGAAAAAAGCAATACTTTTAAAACTGCAAATAAAACTGAATTAGATAATATTTTAAATCCTCTAAAAGATAAAATTCAAGAGTTTGGAAAACAGATACATGAAAATAGAAAAGAAGAAATCGCAGATATAACTAGTCTTAAATCGGAAATAAAAAATTTAGCAGTTTTAAATAATCAACTGAGCCAAGAAGCAGATAAGTTAGTTAAGGCTTTGAAAAGTGACAATAAGATTCAGGGTAATTGGGGTGAGGATAGATTAAGAATTATAATTGAAAATGAGGGTTTGGAAAAATTCATTGATTATACCAAGCAAAATTTATATAAAAATCAAGAAGACGAAAAGGGTAAACAGCCAGATTATATAATTAAGTTACCCGACCACACTTGCATAATCATAGATTCCAAAGTTTCCTTAAACTCGTACGTTGAGTATTTTAATTGTGCAAATGAAATAGAAAAACCTTTACATCTTAGAAAGCACATTGAAAGTGTAAAAAATCATATCGATGGGTTATCGGATAAGGAATATCAAAAAATAAACAGCATATCTACTACTGATTATGTTTTACTATTCATGCCAATTGAAAATGCGTACACTTTAGTGTTAAATGAAAATCCTGAGATGTTTGACTATGGCTTAAAAAAGAAGATTATTATTTTAACTCCTTCTTCTTTAGGAGCTACATTAAAGGTTGTAAGATTGTTATGGCAAAAAGAACAAAGGGTGGAAAATATTGAAAAAGTATTTAAGTTATGTGGAAGTTTATATGACAAGTTTGTCGGCTTTGCAAACGATATGCTTGAAATTAAAAAAAGGATTAGGGATGCAGACAATGCTTATGATGCTGCAATGAATAAACTAAAAGACGGCAGAAAAAGAGGTGAAACAATAATAGGACGAATTGAAAATATAAGGAAATTGGAGGCTACAGTAAAAAACAAAATGCCGGATGCATTCCTTGCAGAAATAGAGTTATTGGACACAGATGATGACGACACAACAAAACTTATTGAAAATGAAAACAAAGAAATAAATAACATTTAAAATAAATCACTATGCACGGACTAACTGCACAATCACCAAATAATTTTCAGAAACCTTGCCTATGTATCCTTGCATTAGATGTATCAGGCTCAATGGCTGGTGCTCCAATAATTGAGCTAAATATGGCGTTGGAAGAATTTTATCAAAGTATTAATATTGACGATGAAGCTGCCGAAAAATTGGAAATATGTTTAATTACTTTTGGAAGTGAAGTAAAATGTATTCAGGAGCCTGCCAAGGTTGACAATTTCAAAATGCCATCACTTGAAGCAGATGGGACAACTAAATTAGTGGACGGAATAAGATTAGCAATAAAACAAGTTGAAATAAGGAAAGAGTATTACAAGAAATATAGTCCACAATACTCACGACCAATGATTATTGTCATAACAGACGGCGAGCCAGATACCGGACAAGATATTTTTGGGTTGTCCGAAGAACTAAAGACTGACATGATTTCAAAAAAATACACTTTACACGTAATTGGTACAATAGGATACAATTATGCTAAAATTGCACAGTTCTGTCCTAAAGAATTGATATATCAACTTGACGGATTGAATTATTCCAGATTCTTTAAGTGGCTAAGCAAAAGCACAGATGAAATAAGTAGCGGAAAAAATTTCATTGATATTTCCGGCTACAATGATTTCATGCACCAAAGCCCAATAAACTAATGCAAGACTGGAATTATTTATTTGCCTCTGTTCGAGGCAAAGGACATATTGAAGAAAACATACCATGCCAAGATTATTGTTCGGTATACCCACATACTGGATATACAATTTGTGTAGTTAGTGACGGTGCAGGTTCATGTGAGAATTCACATATTGGTTCTGAAAAAGTAACACAGTTTGCTAATATCCATTTTTCAGGATTGGTTGAAGAAAAAAAGTGGAATAAGGGAAAGAAAAAAATCACTTTAGAGGAATGGCAACAGGTATCACAAAAAACTTTAAAAGCTGTTCGTGATGATTTAGAGAAAATAAGTATTCAGGGCTATGATTTTAAGTCATTATCCTGTACACTGATTGTTGTAATTCAATTAAAGAACAAGCTATTAGTAACCCATATTGGAGATGGCAGAGCTGGCTATTGCAATTCAAAAGACGAATGGGCAGCAATGTTGACCCCGTATAAAGGAAGATACAGTAATGAAACTATATTTATAACATCTGACATATGGGAAGATGAAACGAGTTTAAATAAGTATATCAAGAGCGTAATTGTTGAAGAAAAAATTAAGGCATTTTGCTTACTTACTGATGGTTGCGAAAACGCATCTTTTGAATGTTACAAACTTGACGAGGTAACCCAAATTCCCGAAGACATTAATAAACCATTCAAAGATTTCTTTCACGAAAATGTAAATCTTCATATCCCAAATTTGATAAAATCTCAAAAAAGTCAGGAAGAACTTAATCAGATTTGGGAATCATTTTTAACAGATGGGAATGATACATTAAAAAATGAAAGCGATGATAAAACAATGATACTGGCAGTTAAAGTGCCACAATTAGTAAGTTAAAAACAATGCCACGAGTATTACAATTAGATAACAAAACTAACATAACAATAGACACAGAACCATGTGGCAGTGGCGGCTCTGGTGAAGTATATAAAATTCTTTCTCCAACAAATCTAACAAACCAAGTTGTCAAACTGTATCACAAAGAAAGACTAACCAAAGAAGCAGAAGAGAAAATAAAATATTTAGTTGTAAAGAAAATAAATCAAGGCGACCACGAATCAATAGTTTGGATTAAAAATACAGTTATTGACAATGGTAGATTTGTTGGTTTCACAATGAATTATGCTGACGGCATTGGATTGGAACAATTCTTAAATGACAGATGGTGGCGTAAAAACGAAACAAAAGATTGGGATAAGTTTAAATTAGAAAACGAAAACGGTATTGAATACCGAATAAAGCTATGTTTAAATATAGCAATCGCTGTAAACATTATACACAAAAATAGCAACTATACAATTGCGGATATTAAACCATCGAACTTTAAAGTACATAAAAACGGACTTGTTTCAATTATTGATATAGATAACATTGAAGTTGTAGAAAACGGGAAAGTGCTTTACGCAGCTCAAGTTATAACACCTGATTTTAGTCCGCCAGAGTTTCACAAAGGTTTGAATTATAAGCAAAGTGCGGCTTCGCAAAATTGGGATAGATATAGTTTAGCAATTTTATTTTATAACATTCTTTGCGGAATTCATCCATTTGTTGGTGTCGGTTGTGACCCACCATTTGAAAGTTGTACTGATAGCCCAGACATGATTAAGAACGGTCTTTTTCTTCATGGTGCTAAAAGTAGTTATGTTAATTTCAAAAGTCCGCAACATTCAAATTTTTCAAAATTAAATCAGGAACTCCAATCTATTTTTATTCAATGCTTTGATGGCGGACATGATAAGCCACATTTAAGACCAAGTGCAGAAGATTGGTGCAGGGTACTATCCTATAATAAATTAATTGCTAAACGACCTTCAATAACAGAGCTTCTAAATACCGATACGACTTACAGCAACAAATTTAAAAATGCGTTACAATTCAATGTGTATTCATCGGCTCTAACCCTTAAAAGTATTGAAGTAACTTATCCCGATGTAAAGTTTCAAAACTTATCAAATAGATTAAACATGTTTGACAAGGTGTTAAACATATTTACAAAGTCGCCAAAGCGAATGTTAATTGATGAGCTAAAAACAATCGAAAAGGACATAAAAGTAGTTATCAATAAACAGCCTTCGATTAAAAGTGAAATTTCAGACATTATTTCAGAGTTTGAGAAGAGGCAACAAGAAATTAAAGCTGAAGAAAAAAATCAAATTGAGAAATTAAAAAAAGCATTACAATTAAGCCTGAATGATGCAGAATATCTGGCAAATGGAATTCAAAGTGAAGAAGCGAAAGAACTTTCTCAACTACAAAATCAGATAAATTCATTGATACATAAGGAAGACGTTGCTCTTGCAAACTTCCATTCTTTGACCTATGGTGATTTATTTAATAATTTTGACAAAAAGCGAATAGAGCATCAATCTAATATCAACTCTTGTGATGTCCAAAAAAAAAATGAAATAGAAAAATTAATAAATTCACCAACTAAGCTAAGTCACTACAATATTGAAAAAGAGTGCATCAAGATATTTCACGGAAATTTACCTTCGGTTATTTCAACCTTAAAACAATTAAATTTCTTCACTGCTGCTGACTTTAATAAAGTTTATAGTAACGGGTACTTACGTAATACTTCAAACAAAGATGTAAGAATACCAGGCATGGGCACAGAAAGGTCTAATAAACTTCACATCTGGAGAGTTAAAATTGAAGCCGATGAAAATGACAAAATTATCCGAGAGGTTAATGCAAAGTATGATAAATTGCTAAGTGAAATTTCTTCAAAGTGGCGTAGTATTGAAAATAATCACACACAGACTCTTTCTCCATTAAATGCTAGTTTTAGAAATGAAGAAGCAGAAATTAAAAGAAATAAGGACAGATTAATTGATACAAAGGAAACAGAAGTAAAAAAGATTAGTATGAAATTCGACAAACTTCATGCTGATTTGAAAAACGAATTTATAAAATCACTAAACAAATTTTATACAGACTTAGACAATATTTATTTGCAAACCAAAAATACTATATTAAAAAATTTATCATTTTATGAAGACAAAATAAAATCTAAGTTATCAGAGGTTCAAGACATCATACATTGGATTGAAGACAGAAAGAAAAAATACAATTCTCTTTATGTTAGACTAAATAATTCTAGTGTATAACCAATCGCCAACGCACCAAGTCAGGCACATTTGCAAGGCACACAAAGCCGACACACAAAGCCAACCTTGCAAAAGAGCCTGCCTTGTGCCAACGCTTCGGGGACACACTCTGCTTCGTTGGACACAGAACGCAACTTGACAGACCGAGAAGAAGGGCGAACGCATAACATTTAGTCGTATAGCCGACAAGCCCCCCGCAATTAAAATCGTTTAAAATAAAATGCAAAAGCCCCCAACCGTGAAGGATGGGGGCTTTTGGCTATACGCTGTTCAGCGACACCGGGCTTTAGGTGGGCTTGTAATATTTATAGAGAGCCCCTGCTACATTTTGAAAGCTGTTTTGCTTTGGTACAGGTTGCAAAGTATAAGGCATGTTTGTTGCTTCCGTGGTTGGTGTAAACTCTTCCCCCCAAGGTCGGTGTCCAAACCTACCTGTAGCAAAATGATTTATCTTACAAATAAAAGTGAAAGCGAGAGAACTCAATGATCGCATGTGAAGAAGTTTGAGATAGCTTACACATTTTAGTGAAGTATTATAAAGGCCGAGGTGTTGGGTACACCGGACCACGGGAAGAAAGGGTTTATTGTGATGGAAGATGTACCAACCACGGAGGCAAAAATTATTACCCATTGGATGATTTAAAATTAACTATAGTTGTATTTGCGCTACTTGGTTTGAGTAGCGTATTTTTTTGTAAAGCTTTGCTAAAAAATTAATATGCAAATATTGTTTTATGCAAGAAGTAGAGTACTTTAGGGTAAATACACATGTTGTACGTCACTTTATCGGAGAACCTAAAAACCATAGTTATAATGATTATTTGCGATGCCCTATTCTGGCAAAACTTTTGGCCAAATTTTACTTCTACCTTAGCCGGGTTAATTTTAGGATTGCCAATAGCACTATTGACAAATCGATTATTAGTTTCATGGCAAAATAAAACACAAAAAATGGAAGAAACGGGTAGGCTGCATCAAGCACTTACAAATATTTTAAATATCCTTACCGAAAATCATATAAAACTTTCAACAACTCAAAATCTTTTAGATCAACATCAGCTGCCATTGGACATATCATTTGATACATCCGCTTGGGAAGTCATGAAAAATGACGTCATTCAATTTTTACGCAACCCTGATTTAAAAGCAAAAATTGCATATCATTTTTCAAGATTAATTACATTAAATAAGCTATGTGAAAAATTATCAAATTTCGCCAGCATTGATGTTCGGGCCGCCATACCTAACAAAGAAAAAAAAATTGAAGACTTGAGAAACTATATTGTATCTGAAATTGGAGTCCTTATGAAAGATATAGATACAATATCGGTTTTGATAATTAATTACAGAAGTAATTCTTTTGAGTAACCAAAGTTGATGATTGTTATATTAAGCAGTGGGACGTTTTTTTAACAAAGTAAAGATTGAAAAAATAAATTCATTTTAGGCAGAAAGGTATCTAATAAATGGCAGCTTTTTGGATTTCCCCATTTGACACAACTAACAAGATTCTAAAATATAGCGAGCTTAATATTAAAACAAAAGTAAAAGTGGCGTACAACATTATGTCGTATAGCCGAAAGCCCCCGAATTAAAAAAAGGTTTAAAATAAAATGTCAAAGCCCCGGTCATCAGAGACTGGGGCTTTTGCCTATACGCTGTTAAGCGACACCGGGCTTTAGGTGGTTTTGTAGTATTTATAGAGAACCCCTGCTACATTTAGAAGGCTGTTTTGCTTTGGTACAGGTTGCAAAGTAGAAGGAATGTTTGTTGCTTTGGCATAGCTAACCCTACCCAATTTAATAGATGGATTGTATTGGCTTTATTCCGTAAATTTTTGTAATGTCATTGGCTTATCGTTTTATGTAGCCGCCCCTTTTAGCGGCGATGATTTATTAATTATTTCAGCCGGTGCGGATAATGAAACACGGTGGTATTCTATGTTGTATAAAGCGATTGCGGCCTCCATGCCTTTGTTAATATCCGAATCTATGATTCCGGATTTACCCATAATCACTTTAATGGATAAACGTTTATTATTGAAAATTGAATTTTTTATGTGCGCATCTAAATCCTTGAAACCGGTTGCCACTTTCCTGTTAATGAGAAGAATTTTTTTTACTTCTTCTTCTGAAAATTTATTTACTGTCTGAGTTAATAATTCTATCAGGTTAAGGTGTATAACTATGCGACCTTGTTTATCAAGCTTGCGTGTAATAAAACCATTTAATTCGATTGTCTTATTATCATCTAGTTGATTGTGTAATAATTCAGATGTAAGCAATGTAATTGCATAATCGCTTGCTTCATCCTTTAAAGTGTCATAGTAGTAACCACCATAACTTTGAGTGCCATTTTTTTTGAATATACCCCGCACCTGGATAATTTTCTTTTCTTCCTTTGTAACTGTTGCAGCATTAAATATTGCAACTATAGAAGCTGGAGAGAAAAAAATTGCGCTTACCTGGAGGTTGTTTCCTTCAGTTTGTGTGGGCTGTAAAGTATTGTCTACATTCATTTATGAATTTTGAATGATGAATATTTATTCTAAACCCATTGCCTTAAATGCAGCATCAACCGGATCTGAGTAAACAACTAAACTGAATTTTGAAATTAAGTCAGCTGGTACTTTTGCAAGCTGTGCCATATCTACCGCAGGAATCAAAACTTTTTTTGCACCACTATCTGCCGAAACCTGAAGATATTCTCCAAGATTATCTGAGCCAATGATTGCACCACCTATGCTCATTGAACCTAATATAGCCAGTTGTGGAATTAATGGTCTTTCAGCAATGGATGATACTATTGATAAGAACATGGCAAGTTCCAAGCCTTTAGTATTGCCTATGCCGTTTAAATCAGTTGCTTTAAGATGAAACTCAAAATCACTAAATTTTGCTGTCTGCGTTATTCGGTTAAGATTGGAACGAACATAGTTCACTGCTTCTTTCAATTCTTCTTTTATGGCTGTGCCACCACCAAAACCCGTATCGCTAATTTTTCCATTGCCTGGCATTCTTTGAATATCCAAACGGAATAAACCTTTGTGACCTGAATCTGCATTTTTACCAATTGCATAGACTGTCCCTGGTGGCAGGTCTCCTTCAGGTATTAGTGACTTGCCACCGCTTTCAGGCACACCCACAAAATGTTCCTCGTTATCTTCCAAGTCTATGTAACTGAAGTGAACATCATAAAATTCCATGCCACCAATTTTCTTCATTTGCTCCTTCACTCTTCTTCTGCCTACCAATGCATATTCAACACATTTACGCAAGTCTTCTTTTGTAAATTTTCCATCAGGAAATAATAGTTTTACCAAGCCACTTACTGTACGCTTTACGGCAATTGTATCCCGCTGGTTCAAGTCTTTTCCTAAACGGAAATACTGGCTGATAACATCTGAGAAATTATGTTTACGCAGCTCTCTTAAACATTCTGCATAATAATCCGAAATAAATCCATACGCATTTGTAAAGAACTCAGGACGCATTTTAGGAATTTCCCAACCCGGCAGGTAATGATGAAAACGGTCAAAGAAAGCTGTATCAATCATATCTTTTGGAAAAGGTGAAAGTAAGTGACTTATCTTTACAAGATTTTCGATTGAGCCATTGATATTGCCAACAAATACCATAGAGGCGTCTGCATTTACACTTTCTTTTCCTCTGCTGAAAGAACCATTGGCCATAAAACCCTTCATAATTTGAATACCGTCTTTATCCTTCATGCTTATTCCGGCTACTTCATCAAAGGCTACCACATCCCACATTCCAACTAATCCAACTGTTCTTGTACTCATGTTGTAGAACAAATTGGCAACAGTTGTTTGGCCACCGGAGATGAGTATGGAGTAGGGTGAAATCTCATCATACACATAAGACTTACCTGTACCTCTTGGACCTAATTCACAGATATTAAAATTCTTCTCTACAAAAGGTATCATCCGAGCTACCAAGTGCCATTTTGTTTTTTCATCCAAATTCACCGGTTCCATTCCTACACTTCGGCAAATAACATCAATCCATTCCTCCAATGTAAAATCCTGCCTGTGATTGATGAAATCAGAAATGTCTGTTTCCGGCATCTGAATTGGTTTCAGTTCCACGATTTTAAAAGGAGAATCTTTGGAGTTTTCATCGAACCAGTATTCTAAAGTCAAAATCGACCAGATGCCACCGGCTAATAATTTTTCATACTTGCGGATATAACTATCATCAATAATAACATTCTTGATGTTGATGTTTGAAAGTAACCCTTCATATCTGTCAGCTTTTTCATTGAGTTTAGCAGTAACCCGATCAATTATTTTAAACCTTCCCTTTTCTTTTATCTTGGCTTTAATTTTTTCTGATTCATCTGGCCTTACATAGTTGTCAGCCAAAATCTGTTTTACCTTCAATATGCCATCTTTTATGGTTGCTTCATCATCGGTTGCACAAAACATGCCCAGCAGGTACTCCAATACATACACCGGCACATTTGCACCTTCTTTGATTTGCTTGGTTAAATCCTTTCGTACAACTTTTCCTGCAAAGGACTGATTGAGTTTTGTATCTAATGCATCCATATTATTATCGTTTTAAAAATCATCAAACTCACTGCTAAATGCGATGAGCATTCGGTAAGTGATGCTTTTATATATTTTGAATTGACTTGTTCCCTCAATCTGTTCTTCCAGTTTGAGGTAAACATCCTGTCCATTGTGTTTAGAAGCCTCGGCAGTAAAAAGAAAGCTTTGTCTTTTTTCTCTTGCCATTGCATCGCTTTCGGTGCTGTTGAATAAGAGTGTAATTACATCTGATATTAACTGCCCAGCACTTGTATAAAAACCTGCTTTAATTTGTCGTTGCTGAATTTTATCAGCTACGGGTTGTTTCTGATAAAAACTTACTGCAAAAGTATTGCTGGTGATATTGGATGTGCCGCTGATAGTATCAATCTCTATTTGCTCTATATCACTTTTACGAGCTTTGTTTATTTCCAATACCGGAACAACTATTTCCTGTAAACTTGTACCTCCATGTACAAAACGACTGCCTGCTCCCTGAATACGGATTCGGTTAATTGATTTTGGTATTTGAGCTTCGGTTTCATCTGCAAAGCCCAATGCCTTTCCTTCCCATTTTTGAACAGATGTATTAGGTGCTAAATTCTTTCCTAATACAAATCTTCTGCTGGTTTTATAAAGCGTTCCCGCAGGAGTAAAGTCTGTGAAGTCAGATTCATCCAATCTGTTGTGTTGATATAAGTATCCATGATCGGCTGTAATAATCATATTGTACCCATTCATGTTGTTGATGTGTTTCAGGATACGCAGCAAGTAATCAAACTCTGTTTCTGTCGCCTCAAACACTTTTCCTTCGGAAGTTTTATCATCGCCTATTTTATCAATATGATTGCTGTATATGTAAATCACATTGTAAGGCTTAATAAACTCTCTGCCTTCAGTATTAGATTTCATTTTTAGGAAATCTTCTGCACCAATAGCGATACTACCCAGATAGCTTTCTTGCAAAACTTTTGTCCGGTTAGGTGTGCCTTGTGTACTTATGCCGTCAGCATAAACAATGTCATTCTGTTCTTCAAATGTGAGGGCTGCATGAGGCAACAAAGAAGCCATGCCCAATTGTGTATAAGAGGGCAATGAACCCAACACTGCATTAAGCGTTGCGGTATATCTATTCTCCTGCAAAATGAGTTCTCTTAACTCAGCAGCAGATTCATATCTCAAAGCATCGGATATAATAACAAAAACCCTGTTTTCCTTTTTGGTGTAGGGGGCAACCCATTGCTGATAAAATTGTTTTTGATTGATGGTCTTTTCAATATTCCAGTTAGACATGCCATCTATGGCTGTCTGCCAATTATCGCCCAACTTCAGCAAAAAAGAATTGCCATAAGCCTTTTCAATTTGCAGGGTAAGGTCTTTTAAAATATTTTGATGTTCTGCTTGCTCACTGGCATAAATGTACTTGCGGTAAAGCTTATCTATTTTATACCACTGTTTCTCATATTTTTCAAAACCGTCTTTCGGGCTTTGTATGGTTAAATTTACTTTTCTAATTTCATCTAATAAAGATGCTGCATTGCTCAATGCTTCATAAATCTGTGAAAAGTCGGCAAAGAAAAACTTCACCCTTCGCTTTTCTATCCACTCCTGTAAAGTGTAATTAGAAGATGTGTTATTTACGATATGCTCCCGAATGCCAATGATGATTTTCTTGTCAATCACTGCATAAGTATCAGCATCCAATAGTTGTTCGGCATTCAGATTTTGCATGGAAGCTTCTACGCCCAAATCCTTTTCTAACTGTAGGCTCCAATCGTAATAAACCTGCCTTGCTTTTGTATTTTCTTTCCAACGGTTTACAAAGAGGTAGGCTTCCTTGTTTAATGCAGGTTTGCCAGTGCTTATGCTGCGTTCAAAATTATCTTGCACCAATTGCAAAAGGTAATCTTTGATGGTAGGTGTGGAGCGTTTGTAATTATATTTCTTTTCAATGGTTTCCCATAAAAACCCACTCAAACCAAACTTATCTATTGCCTTGTATTTGTCTTGTTTGTTTTTATATGCCTCCGCAAATAATGCATATAATACTTTTTCCCATTCAGGTTCGGTTGAACAAATGATAGAAAGCATTTTTAGCCGAATTTTACTTTCTCTGTCTTCAGGCTCCAGCAATGCCTTCAAATCATTGATACGTTTTTCGTTAGCAAAGAACTCTTCGTGCTGCTGCACCAGCGACTTGAACTCCTGCGGCAAATCAAGGTCTTGCAGGTAGAGTGAGGAAGCTTCGGTATGAAACTCATAATTTGACAAAAGTAAATCCAGCAACCAGTTTTCATTGTCAATCGGTTTTGCTTTTGACTGGTACAATAAAAAATGTTGGGTTGGCCGTTCAATCAATAATTGATGTTTCAGTGTAAACTCATTGTTATCAATGGTTACCTTTTCAACTTCAGGAATTTGAATACTATTGAACAACCCTTTCATTTCTGCTTTTTCATCATACCAAAATATAAGCCGGTGCTGTTGGAATAATTTTTCCAAAGCGGCCTGAACCTTATTATTTATTGTGAAAATATCCTGCATATTCTAATTCTTAAATTTATTAATTATTGATGTTAAAAAGCTTTTTGCAAATGCGGCTTTTATAACCTTTCTACAAGGGAATTCATTTAACCATTGCTCAATATCTTTTATCAATTCCCGGTAGGACTCTTCGTTATGTGAAATCAGAGTGAAATTGCCATAAATATAATTTTCCAGATTAGTAGAATATGCATTTTTATTCTTTTCTACTATTTTTATTGAACTAACAAAATCATTTTGCTTACTACAGTATATTCCAAAAACAACATTGCCTGCAGATAGTATATCTACCTCACTTTTACTGAACTGCAAAAACAAAAAGGAATTTATCTTTATCGCTGGGGATATATGCTTACAGATCCAAACATCATAATCCTCGTCTATCAAAGCATCTTTTAATTCTTTGTCCGCTGTTTTTTTATTAATTAGTTTCCACTTCGACTTATTTAATAATATGCCCAGAGATGTTACTTTTAAATTTAGAAGATCTTCAATATACAACGCTTCATACCAATGTTTAATAATTGCGAAATTCCGGTGCATTATCAATTCATATGTAGGTTGCCAATTGTTTTTCATATTCACAGAGTCAAGTTCGAGCCATCTTTTATCATTACAGTAGGACCATAATAATAATTTTGATTTTAATTGCGAAATATCTTGAATGATGTCTTTGTTTTTATTGACGAACTTTTGCCATGATTCTTTTCCCTTGATGTAGTCTGCTTTATAGTCAGCATAATGAATCTTATTTGTCGGATCAAATTTAAGCGCCGGTGAAACAGCCTGGTCGGTTCTATTAAGTGCGTAGGGCCAAGCCCTTAAATTTCCAATTGTACCGTAACATTCCTTAATGATTTTAGGGATACCTTTTTTTGAGTAAATAAATTTAGAAGGTGAAATATGATCCCAATCGAAGGGCATATTTGTGTCTTCCTGATGATATTCCTGATTTTTGAAGATACCTGAAAGAAATTCACGTTGTGCATAAACTACTATATCTCTTTCCAAGAGAATTTTATGAACGAAATCGTAAAAGTTTGAATTTTTATTTATCCTATCCCACATAGATGTATTACTTTTTGGGCTTTGAATGAGTTTCAGCAAAAGCTTTCCTTCTTTTATCTTTTTAAAGGACGGTAAGGGTGTAAGTACATTATTCAACAATGCTCTTTGCACAGTAGCAGATGACCAGAATTTATCAGTAGGCAAGGTTTCTATTGCCGGCCATATATTTGTCAGGACCTTTGCATGGTCTCTTTGTTTTTCACCCTTACCCAACCACATTAATATAGTTATGAGGCCAAGCGCCCGGCAATGATTTTCTTTACCATACTCAAACTCTTCTTTAAAATGTTTTAACCTGTACAACAGCATGAACATAATTTCTGGTGACGCTCTGGCTATTTTGCAAACTATCAGGTGTGGCAATCCATTCTCGTGGCCATTTTTATTATACTCAAGTATATAGCAAGCATATTCAAGTAATGTTTTTTGCATGCTAAGGTACTTTTTTTCGCTAATCAGCCTGCCTACATAGGTTTCAAAAGATTCGTCCTCGAGGATTTCATTTATTGTTTTTTGAAACTGTTTGGGGTTTATCCTCATTGAAAGGGACTCCGTTTTACTTTTTTCTTTCTGGTATAATTTGAATGCTAGTGTAATAAAACGTGAAGGCTGTATAAAATCCTTACATGCCGATTCAATAAGCTTTATCAATTTATCATTTTTTAAACCTGATTTTAGAATGGAGTAATTTAAATCTTCACCATTTAATATTGTGCCACCAGAATTAAGCCGTATAAATAAATTTTCAATTGCATCAGTCTGCTTTATAGATTCAATATCTTCTCCCTGATCTTCTGATTCTTTACTATCGGTGATTTCATCTGCTGATTCTGCAATCATTTGCCTTTGTTTCAAAAGCTCAAAATCAAGATATAATGCTGGTATCTTTTGTGTCTCCAACATTTTTTTAACAGCGGCATATATAGCAGCAATTCGATGATGTATTTTAATTTCATGGTCTATTTCTAAAGACCGTTTATCGGACGCATCCTCCTCATTTCTATCAGTAATATTTTCCTTTATCCATTTATACCATAGATTTTTGACAATCGGCCACATTTTATTGTCCACTTTGTCTTTCCAATTCATCTCAATCTTGCTTATCAATGCCACAACTGTATCATCCGCAATAGCAGAATCTATAAAAAAATTAAACGGTACTGATAATGATGCATCATAAGGAAAAAAGGAATCCAAATCTTCATTAAGCCAATCATCTTTCTTATAAATTTCCATGGCATCCCTTTTATCATCGGCTGATAAGGTCTTGCTATTTTCAGTCCGGCTATATCCCCAGGGATGTGATTTTGTAATTACTCTAAATATGAATTCCCTCATATCTCCAGGTTTAGGCAATTCGAGATCAATAAATAATTTATAATGATCTTTAGTTTCTTCTCTAAAGGTCTTTTTCTCAAAGCCAAGGCAAATTGCAGTTGCTCTTTGTTGCCCATCCAACATTTCAAATTTATCCGGAGCATTCTTTTTAGGAGACAATACAAACGAGCCTACTGGATAGCCTCTCAGCAAGGAATCCCATAAGTTTTCAATTTGAGCCGCTTTCCATACAAACCCTCTTTGTACATTTGGCAATGCAACCTCGTCTTTTTCAGCCCAGTTTGCAATTTGCTCTAAAGTAAAATTTGGCTTGTTCTCCATAGCTGTATTATGCTTTTTCTTCTTTAAAAATTATATGATCCACATCTAAAGGCTTTATAAACTCATTCACTTTTCTCCTTAATTTGGTAAACTTGCTTGGTTTTCCGTTTGTCAAATGGTTTGTCCATGAACCCCATGGAGGCAAATAACCTGATTGATAAGTTACTAAAAGGCTTCTGCGTTTGTCGCCAGAGAACGAAACGGGTTTCGTATTACTGGAAAATTCTTCGCTTAGTACTTCATTCCATTTATTTAATAATTCAACTAAAGCATTTTGCACCTCTTTCTTAGTTGGCTTGTAGGCTTTTGGATGATGCTTCATTTCGTGATAAAATGGAGTATAGCTTGAAAGCTCACTTACATAATACTTTTCATCTTCCTTTAAATCCGGTATCAAATGCATACAATTGTTTTGCTCTGCCCATCGTAAAGTCATAGTCCATCTATCTTGCTTCTCAAAATCACTGCTCATTGTCCAACCACTCAAAACCAAAGCCATTGGCGGTGCATCACCAAGATTAATCTCAGTATCCCAATGAGACTTCAGCCGCTGGTAAATGGCATACCATGTATTAGGTTGTGGTGAAACAAATATCATTTACTCTTCTTCTTTTTCTAAGCCTTTAATTGGCACCAGCAACTCTTTAAATTTCAGGTAATTTACTTTTACGCCATCATCTAAATCAATGCTGATTTTTCGGGTGGCGATGGTGAATAATGTTTTTTCATACTCACGGCAATCTTTAAGCATGGCTTCGTACTTGTCTATTTCTTTTATGGCCAATGTTTTTTCACGGGCAGAAATATCTTCTCTTAAACTCAGCATGGTTTGTGTTTGCCTGGCAGCTTCCAACTTGCTAGTAAAGGCTTGCAGGTAATCGTTTAACATTTTGCTGCACAAATCCGGCTGGTAGCGGTGCATGTATATAAGTGCCTTGAAATGCCCCTTAGGACTGCTGAACATCCAGTATATAGGCCGCTTTTTATACCGCTTGATATGATCGTTATAAAAATCTTTTACAAAGTATTTGCGGATCTCTTTGCCAATGGTATCCTCTATGTATTTCAGGTTTTCTTCAAAATGCTCTTCTCCAAATGCTGCTTTTAAGAATACTTTGAACCTTCCTACTATATCATCAGTAAACCATTCTCCTTCCAATACCGGGATGATATTGTCTTCATCGGGCATGAAGGTTGGATTGTGAATTTGTTTTAGAAAATCCAGCAAAGTTTCTCCTTGGTTAGCTAAGATGAGCCCTCTTCTATTCAGACTATAGCGACCAAAAAAGCAGCCGACGGAATAACTAAGTAATTGCAACAAAACAGAAACAGGGTTAATAAATAACTCCCCATTAACAATTTTAGACTCTCCTTGCAAAATAGTTATTTCTTCAAATTTTACCTTTGGCTCTAGCTGATTTTGCAAGCCATAAATTTCAATAAATTTGCTGTTAAGTTCCTCTTCATTTTTATGTAATTGAAAAAACTTTTCCGTCCAATACTCTTGATATAAATTGTGTGCTTCTTCGAGAATTTTGCCTCCTCTTAGTATCAGTTCATTTTGTTGGAAATCGAAGCTTGTTTCTAGTCTATTCCAATCACCTTTTGAAATTTCAATGTTATCTTCAACATTATCAGAAATTTGGCTACTGTTGACATGTATAATGGGCACACGAGCTAAATCTCCTACCTGATAATGAAAGGTTGGGTTAAGAACGTTTAGGATTGAATTGTTAACTTTTGAATTTAACATCCCCAACATATAATTTTTCTCTATTGGAAAAATTGCAGACCCACCTTTTTCAAAGAGGCACCCATGTGGAAAGAATCTTGCAGAGAAAGTTGAAGAGGTTAAGTCCGACCAGGTGATTCCTGAATCAAAATAAGGGTTTGAAGATTTAACCACTAAATCAACGTTACCTTTTAAATACGGATATTTTTGGTCAGCTAATTTTTTAATTTCTTTTCCTTCATATTGCCAATTTACCAAATCATTAATGTTTCCATACCATTTTCTAAAGTCGCCGCCTTTAACAATTGGAAACCATTTCTTTTTGCTATTTAACGCTTGCTGTCTATTTAATTGTAACCCAAAGTTTTTCATTTCAACTTCATACCATTTTCTAAGAAATCGATCGTTATTAGTTGTTAAAAGCCCTTGTCTCGGTTTTGAAATGTCTTTTAATAGGACTGCCTTTTTGTAAATGCTTGATATATTCTTAATCCAATAGCCGAGAGGACTACAAGGAATATCTTCAAATTCTTTTTGATTTGCAGTATAAAACCAACCACATAAAGGATTCCGAATAGCTTCAATTGTTTTGGGAGCCTGATTTTGGGAACCTTTAAAATCGCTTAAACGAATATAGCTTCCATATGCATTGCTTATCGAACTATTACGCAGAGTAAAAGTACATACCGGTACTGTAGCTCCGTCAAAACCTGAATATTCTAATTGAACCAAATTATTTATAAAGTGGTTGTCAATTATATATTCACGCAATTGTTTATGTGTTGTAATAAACATCCAAACAAAGGGTGTCATATAACCTGAAAGCCCATCTTCATTGCACAACTCCAAACAACGCACAATAAATGTGGCAAACAAATCTGATTTTGTTGCCGGATATTTTGCCTCTACAAATTGCTTTACAGAGCCTTCCATTCTTGATGAAGAAATGTATGGAGGGTTGGTTACTACACAATCATATCGTTGGCCAAGAAAAGTATACAATTGCTTCAGTTTTTTTTGTCTATCAGCAAATACAGAACCTTTATCTACTTTTATAGATTCAATTTCATTTGGTTCAACATTTACCAAAGAGCCTAATGCCTTGCAATTATTGAATTTAGAATCACCTTCAAAATCTTCGTAAAAAGTGATATTGGGTGTGATATCCTTACGAAGAAAACGACTGTTTTTTCTGCGACCTTTCATAATCAGCACAAATGAGGCTATCTGTGCTGCCCTTTCATCGATATCTACACCAAAAAGGTTGTGTTTAATAATCAGCTCTGGTATTTCAGTCGTATTATATCCCTGCTCTTCATACATGAGATAAAACACATCAAATGCATAAGAAAGAATATGAGCAGAACCCACACATGGTTCAAAGAATTTAATATCTTCTAATTTCTTCTTTAGTCTTGGTTGCAGTTGCTCATTGTAAGCGGGTTTTATGTAAAATTCTAATTTAGGAAGAATAGTAGTAGCTGGATTTATTTCAGACCACAATTGCCCCAAAGTATTATCCACCATGTATTTTACAATCCACTTTGGAGTAAATAATTGGGAGGCGGGTGCTAATTCATGCTTCTTATAAACACTCTTAGATTTTATTAATCTTTCGTTTTCGTCTGAAATATAGAATTGGTATAACCAACCTAATATTTCTTCCTGTTGGCAATCTTCATCACTCATTCCGTTTCGTATATCGGCAACAATGCTGTAATCACTCAGCAGGTCATCGGGTAATAGTAATTCTGTATAATCACTGATGCGCTCAAACATAAATGGCATGGCTGTATGCCATTGGTTGCAGGAGGCAACCAATAGCATTTTGAAGGCTTCTGTATGTGCATCGGTAGCGGCTGTTTTGCCATCCAGCAAATCATTTAGCCGTTGGCGGTCCAATTTTAATTCCGGTTCTATATTACCACCCAACGCATTTTGTAATATCTCCGGGTTGGTCATGCCTTCTATTGGTGTTATAACTTTTGGGATTGTATAACCATTTGCATCCATAAAACGCAAAGCCATCAAACGGTTGAACCATGTGTAGGCCACCATTTCTATTACCTGTTCTTTGCCTTGCTCTGCTATTTTCTTTTTAAGTTGCTCAATCTCCTTCTGCTTACCACGCAACTCTGCCGTATCGTGTGTTAACAAAAACTCCAGCTTACGACCTACCTGGTCGAGCATTTTGATACGGGCTTCTTTAGCGAAGCGTTTTAGGTTGTTGGTGTTCATTATAATGAAATGCGTTTGTCTTCGTCAATAATTCTTAAATACTGTTCTTTCAATGCAGCCAAATAATCTTCAACATCTTGCCTGGTTTCCAATGCCGGTTTGGGGAAGTTTATTTTTACGCTGTCCTTCCTTACAAAAACAATTGTAGGTTTTGTCGGCTCGGTACTGCCAGGTTCAGCAGGTTTAGGCGGATTTGCCCAACGCATCATTAACTCTAATTGTTTTTGATACAGGTCGGTTGTTGCGTTGTTTGCTTTTGTGCGGATATTACCAATGAACCTTTCTTGTTCTATTTCCTTTATTACCCTCTCAAAAGGTGCAATAATTTCATCCTGTTGCTTGCTATCCAGTTTTGCGAAATCGGCAAATGATTTCAATTTATTAATACTTTGCAGAATGGCTTCTGTGGCTGTTGCTCTTTCCAATTTTTGCTGTGCTGCAACTTCCTTGTGAATGAGTTCTAATGCAGCTTTAGCCTCCTGCATTAAAGTGCCTTTGTATGGAGCTTGACTTTCTGCAACGGTGCTTAATTTTTCAAGACTGTCATTTCCGATATAATCAAAATTGGCATTGTTGCTTTCTAAATAAAGCAATACATTTTCGAAAATGCTACGCTGAGCACCATTCATAAACTTTTTTACTGCTTCTAAAACGTTCTCTTTGTCATCCAACAAATTGTCCTGGTATTGGTCTAAGGCATTGAAGAAATAAGGATGTTCTTTTTCAGCTACTAATTTCAAACGCTTCAACGGTTCGCCTAATGCCTCCAAAAAATTGAACCTGCTGCGAAGAATGTTCATTTCAGAAAGGACTTTTACTTCCTTTTCCATCCGCTGCTTAAACAGGCGGGATATTTCTTTTGGCTCATTGCCCAGGTTGGGTTCGTTGAAATATTCCTGATAGAAGTTTTTAAGTTTTTGTATCTGTGTATTTTGTATTTCCTCTTCCAGTTCTATAATGGTATTGGCATACTGATTATTTTTTTGCAGGGCATCCAATACAGCCCTGTCATCTAAATTGTTACCATCTTGTTTCAGGCTTATTTTATTTCGCTTGTATAGCTTGGCAATAATGCACAGCACGGCAGTTTGATACCATCCATAGGGCCTTGCATAAAAGTTATCTATCAAACTTTTAATGGTAGTTCTTTCATGGCTTGCCTTATTGCGTTGTATGCGATTCAATACCTCAACCTCAATTTCATGTAGGGTATCTTTAAACAATACATCATCCTGGCTTCGCACTATTTTCTGCAAATGAGCTTCGGTAAAATCAACCGTAAGCATTTTGAGGTTGGTGTAAATGGTTTTAATTAACTGCTGAACACCCTGTGTTATTTTTGTTTTCGGGTCTTTGCTGCCTATGTCTGTTAGTTCTGAGCCATTTAAATACATTTTAGCATCACCAATACTTTCTTTCAGTTGATTCAATACCGTTCTTTTGCGGTCCTGATTCTGCTGTGCTCTTTCGGAAAGGATGCGTTGCTTGGTGGCATCTAATGAAGGCGAATTGGATGTTTGGATGTATTTTTCTGTTTTCTTGAGCAATCTTAATTCATCAAACAGTCTCTTGTCCTCCGGCAAATAAATTATCAGATCGTTTGGCCTACCAGCAGACCACATATTGATGTTTGCTGTGGAAATAGCATTGGCATTTAAAGGAGTAATAAAATTGACATAAAAATCTTTATCACGACCGACTACATTATCATCTAACTTTTTTCCAAACTCATAAGGCTGATTATTGGTATCTACTTTAACCTTTGAATCACGAAGAATTTCATCGAACAAATACCCGGATAATAATTCACCCGGAGCAGTAGGATCAATATCTGTACTCTTAATTTCGTTTTCTACATCCTTTTCCTGATTGGTCAAATATTCATACAAATCACCAGCCGAACGCTGAATGTAGGTTTGGCTTTCTAATAAATTTAATGCTTCCTGCACTTGCTTGTGAAAAACAGCAAGATCAATATCAAATTTTGGCAATAGCAGAATGGCAATATTACCTACGCTTGCCTGAAAGCCTTTCACATATTTCACTAAGAAAAGGGCTTTCAAAACTTCCTTTGCCAAATCTGAATCAATGCTTCTATCTGCTTGCAAAATGTCGCTTTGGATATTGCTTTGCAAAACATCTTTAATGCCCTCATACATCTGAGCAAAAGACACAATGTTTGTAATATCTTTCTCGGCATATGTCTTAGCTACCTGCTGAAAAACACCCAACATGGAACGTTCACCAACAGACTGCTGGCTACCAATGAATGCATTGTGGTCAGACAAGGCTTTTATCGAAGCCTGGAAAAGTTCAAACTGATATGGAATAAACGGATAAGTATTTACGAAGTGTTCAGCATCACGATAAGTTTGATACTGCCTTGAGCCATCATTAAACTTCAAGAGTGTTTTTACATTGTTTTGCTCTTTGTCATAAATCCCGTTCAATAATTTATTTGAATCATCATTTTTAAGTAACAATCGTTTTTGAATTACTTCGTCTGCATTGGCACTGGTTAAAGGAAGTTTAACAGCAAATCGACCTTGAATACGAGAGAAATCATGAGCCTGTCTTGCATTTAAATCACCAATGGTTGCATTCAGGTCATTTTGAGAAGTAACAATCAGGAATGATTGCCCTTGTGTTTTAAAGGATAAGGTTTCAGCAATTGTTTGCAGGCTTAGCATCAACCTCACATTTTCTGCAATAAACTGGCCTACCTCATCTACGCAAAATACCAAGCGAAAACCGGGCTGTTTTGATTTTATATGTTTTGTAACCAATTCACCAAAGCCTTCAATATCCAGCTTGTAGTTGTTTATCAAATTATCAATAAAGCGATTGGCTTCATCGGTGCTAATGGATTTTATCTCGGCATATATCTCGGCAAGTTCGTGCTGGTTTAAGAAAATTGCTTCTCTGCCTTTTTCCCAACTTTTATTGAACCGTTTCTGATATTCACTTTTAAAGAAATCATATTTACCAATGCTGGCAAGATGCCTTTCCACTTCAGCTATTTCAGGATTCAAAGGGTCATAACCTAACAATTCATTAAACACCTTTAAGAAAATACTTAATACAGGGTCAATGGCAGAACCCATGCTTGTAATGCCATCCGACTTAGCTGCAATATTGAATAGAATAGATTCAGTAGGAATAGTTGCTACCTTCTTGATGTTCCTTTCCAATTCAAAATCATCTGAAGCTTTTTTAGCAAAAATATCTGCACATTTTACTCCATTGATTTCCTTATTTTCTAAAACCAATGAAAGCATTTTAAGTAGGTGAGATTTACCAGAACCAAAGTAGCCGGAAATCCAAATGTTGCTGTTGAAATTATTTTTGGTTAATTCTTCAAACAAACCAGGCAACATCTTATTTCTATTTGAAATACCCAAAAGCTCATTGGTAAGAACGTATTCCTCCAACTCCTGCAACAAATGCCTTTCATCATTGGCTTTGATTACTCCCTCAATGGGGCGGTAAATGTCTTTGAGATATAATTCGTTTTGCTTCATATCAAATTTTATAATCATTTAGGTTGTGGGCCCGATAGTAATTTTCGTCTTTTATTAATTCAAATAGAGTGAGCGTTTTGTTGTTATAAGAACCTGGGAAAAACATGACTAAAGGAATATTTCCAACTAGTGTTTGTGTGTTATTTAAAATACTGTGTGATCTTACAAAGGGGAAAACTTCACCAACACCTGTCAAGAAAACAATCTTAGCTTTACTTTCGGCATGGCGTTTATGAATTTCTGGTATGATAACGGTTTCCACATTAAGATTACTCACTAAAACCCTGTTTAATCGAAGCTTTGGCATTTTCACTTCCTGATCAAGGATTTGGTTAAATATATTTCCCTTTTTTAAAATGTCAATACATAATTTATACAAATTGATTTCTAAAACTTCTACCCTCTCATTCTGTAACCGCTTAATCAGTGATTGAATATTTGTATCTACAATAGCTTGTTTGCTTACCGGAAAGGAGTGAATAAAAAAAGGTAATTCGCCACCCAATCCCTCTTTATTTAAAAAGCGGTTACTTGAGAGAATTTTGAAAAGACTCTCAAAATGTTGAGGTGTATTATATGTTTTACTTTTAAGCATGTTTTAGTTTTTGCAATAGACTTTTTATTTCATCATTTGAAAAAAGAAAGGCATTCAGCAATGCAGGGTCATCATCAACAATGACATCGATTACTTTACTGTTTAATATTGGTTTTAATATACTGCCGTTCTTTGCCTGGGTAATTATTCCAACCTGCTCCAGTAATTTAAAAATTACTTGCTTTACTTTTTTTGCTGTTACTTCTGTAATTGCATTCAGTTCATTATGAGAGAGGCTTTTTGTATTAACGAACTTGATGTAATCAATTTCTGAAACGACTGTATCGAAAAGCAAATATTTATTGCGAATTACCTCTACAATAAAATCCCTTAAAAATGAGTATGCCTTTACAAGCGATAATAAGATCATGGCCTTTGCATCATCGAGGCTGCCCTGAATCATTAACTGCAATTGATCTTGTGTTAGTAGAGATAAGCGTTTTTTTATTTCGGAAAATTCTCTTTTGAATGTAGCCTGTTTTACTTTATTCAATAAATTATTATCCAATAACGATTTCTCAACCGCTTTCCAATCTTTAAGCCTGATGTATTCTTCTGCAATTACCAATGTTTCTGCAATTAATGCAGAAGCACCAGTGAAGGAAAATATATATTTTGTTTTATGAACCACTTACTTATTAATTTTTTTTAATTTCCTTTACTACTTATCCTTTTTCTACTTTAGGTTTAACATTTTTCTCAGCCACCTGCATCGCTTCTTTTGTCAGCTTCTCATCTTTCACTACCGCATAAATTTGGTCAGCTAACCATAGTATTAATAATTCATCACTAAGGTCTTTCATGAGATGGCTTTATATGCCTTGACCCACCAATATTGCAATGCAAAAAAAGGCATGTGTAGTAGAGACAAAAACATGTTAAGGTTGAATTTAAGTAGAATGCTGTTTAGGGTGAAATGCAACTTTTGTTATAACGTGAAAGGTATTAAAAATCTACATATAAAAATCAACTATTCGTTTCTGTTATTATCTTAATCCTTTTTATAAAAAACCATTTTAAAATAATGCCAGCTGCCTTTTGGAAAATAAATCGGGATTGAATTGCAAACCAATTTCATGTTCCTCGCAAACAAGATCCAGGCGTTGGCCGGTAGTACGTTGCAATAATAGCGTACCACACCCAGCAAAATTTCTATCGGGCGCCTGGCCGCAAATATGGCAAAATGTTACTACCTGGTGAAACTCACAATATTTGCCATCAGGCCAGGCTTTTCCGAAATCAGGATAGGAATAAAAAAAAGGCGTGTGCGTAAAATAAATAAATTGCCCGGGTTCGGCGTACTTGTAAAACTGTTTGAGTAGGAATCTGTCGCTACCGATTTGCCAGGCAATGTTGAGTGTTAGGCTGGAAACTTTCATGATTTTTTTATTAAACGCTCATGTTGGCACGGCTTTGAGATAATGAATTGTCGAGCTTTCTAAGGGGCAGATCCGCATCGTAAAATATGCGCCTGATGTCATTCCAATATTTTTTCTCTTCCTCAGTAGCCGTGTCTCTGAGCCATTCCGCATCGTTATAGATACTTTGGATTTTTTGATTTAACTCTTGAATTTTTTCTCTGTAAGTCATGATATAAATTTTTAGAATGAGGAAATACTTTTAAATTAATCCTATTAATGTTAAAAGCAGCCTAATTAGGCTGCTAAGTTTTTAATATTCCGTTGGCAACATAATGCAGCTATCTACAAGCCACAATGTTGCCAGATCATAAGGAAAATCGCTAAAGGGAATTTGCTGACTTGTTACCTTATTGTAGTTGCCATCTGTAGCAACGATGGTAAAGGAATCGTTCTGTACCCTTTTGGAAAAAGCCATGGGCTTTGTGAGAGAGCTTGCAGCGAAGTATCTTTTCTTTTTTTTTCGCTGCTTTTTTTCTTTTAAAAAACAAATCGTGTATTCGTTCCTGTTGTTGCCGTTGAGTTGCGCTCACCCACTGCGAATTGGCTATGGCGGGGAGAGGCTGAGAGGCTTTTTGTGCTGGAGCATGGTTTCCCATAAGCAGGGGAAAAACCGGCCGACTGCGACCGGTCTAAAGAGTGCCTGTGTGGGCTTTGTCGCCTGGCTTCAGTGTTGGCAAAGCACACAACAATAGCCACTTACGAAGCAGCGAAGCATTGGCAAACCATGACAGGCACTCTGAGGCACGAACCTGGCTGGCGTGGTTTTTTTTGTTGCAGCCGCTGCTGAGGAGACCTTTCAATCTTCTTCGACCAATTTACTAATTGAAATGTTTAATCCGGTGGCCAAAGCCATAAGAGTAGTATAAGTTGGATTTATTTTTCCTTTTTCAATCCGATGTACCTGGCTTAATTCAATATCGGCTGCAAATGCTAATTGTTCAAGCATTAAATTTTGGGAGATACGCAAATTTCTTAACCTATCACCAAACTTTATCAACACCTCTTTATTCCTTAGGTTATTCATACTGTTGGAGCAACAGTTGTTTATAGAAAAAGTGGTTGCAGCTATTTTATTTTGGAAAGTAGTCAAGGGTATATTGTTGCAGAGTGGTTTGGAGGCACAGACCCAGACATTAGCGAAGTGCTTTTAGGACAATTCAATTCATTCGGATTTAAAGATTTGGTTACAACTAATAACTCTAACTGCCATCTTTGGATTGATGATTATATGCTTTCAAAGGTGAGAGCCTTTGAAAAAATAAATGACCATTGCGATTAAAGTATCTGTCTGTTATTATGCCAAAGTATTTGTAAGTAGCAACACTAGTCGCAGAAGAAATACCAAGCAATTTAAATTCAGAGGAATTTGGGGGTAATTTATCACCAATTGAAAATTTTTGTGAAAAACTGTTAATAGAAATAAACCAAATGAGTATAAATATTATGTATTTCTCTTTCATATTTGAAGTCGTTTATTATTAAAATTAGATATTGGTGTACCTAAATCTCTTATTGAACTAGTAAAGGAAAGCTTACCATTCCCTCTAGCAAACAGAAATTAGTATTTTTATAGGTATACCAATGGAAAATGTAATATTTATTTTGGTTCTAAATTCGATGGATGCCATTTTTCAATTCCTATTGTGGGAACAAAGCCAATAATTTTCTCAATTTCAGTTGATATTATTCCGTGAATATAATTTTCTTGATCTAAAGTGCATGCTATAGAATCATGTATTGTAAAAAATGGCAGCGAAGCCTTTTCCTCAATTATTTTTTTGGAAATAGTATCAATGAATATATAACTTTCTAATCTCTGAAGCATCGTTGAAAGCAGATTATGCTCATTAACCTTTATGGCATAAAAATGGGAATAAACTGAAGGAAATAATTTTTTAAATAACTTGATGTATTCTGTTTTATTCTTACCCTTTTCCGAAATATAACCAGTTCTATTGGACGAAAATAGGATAGTAAATATTACCCCCTTTAATTCCCTGTAATCAGAAATTTCTTTGCCTAATTGAGTTTTTAGTTCTTCTTGAATTAAATAATAAAGGGAACCGTTTTGGACCTTTTCAAAATATATATGAAGGTCACTTTGGACATTTTTAATTGCATCAAGTATTCTGTAATATTTATCAGTTTTTAAAATGTTAGTATCATATCCTAAAAAATGAAAGTTCATTGTATCTGGTTCTATAATCACATTAGGGAATAACTTTTTAAAACGCCTTAATTGGTATTTTGAGAGGTTAGGTGAGTACCAGAACGAAGGATCAAATAACTTTAATGCCAGGAATGGCTGACTATTTTTTAAATCCAAGCAAACGATTTCTTTTCCTCTTATTGTTAAAAAGTTTCGGTATTCGGATTTAAGGTTGGTTAAGGGGGTATGAAACCTCCTTATATTTTTATCACGGTGAGGATTAAAATTCCCTTCTTTTATTTTACGAATGTTCAATTCTTCCATTTGCCTCCTTAAACGTTCTTCATATACATCTCCCGACGTAAAAGTACTTTCGAGGTATTTTAAAGCATTTTCAGAATCAAAATCAACGAAGACTAAATGTTTACATAAAGTGTCATACCATTTTTCCTTCCTAAAAAACAATATTCCTTCTTTCTCTTCCACCCATCCATTATCCTCCTCATCTCCTCCATTTAATCCATCCTCTTCTTCTTCTTTTATGTCTTTAGAAACTGTAAGGGTGGTGTATTTTGGGGTAAACGAGTAACTTTTACTCTGTTTATCAACAATGTAATGGTCATTAACTACAATAATACCCTGTTCTCTAAGAACCTTTATATAATATGGGTAATATGGAGTAATTTTTTTAAACTTATCTGAATGAATTCGCTTTGAATTATTTTCAAAATAATGATTATAGTATTGCGTTATTAAAATCAAATCAACAATTTTAATAAGCTTCTTTTCAGTGCAGTTTTTACACCTTATTTTGCACATCTCTGTTATCTCCAGAAGGTTTATATTACTTGGTATGAAATATATCATAAAAAAATGTGCCCTGTAGATGATACAGGGCAAAATATTTAAATAAAATTTATAAAAAATTGTTTGTCTTTTTGCATTTTTCAAAAAATTCCTCAATGTCTCTTCTGGTATAAAATATTTTACTATTTATTACCCTAAAATTTAATGCCCCTTGGGTCCTGTATTTAACTAGCGTTTTTTTACTTATTCCTAGCATCTTTTGAACCTCTGCTGAATCAAATGTCCGATACTCGTTATTTTCCTCTGAGATATTTTTACTTACTTGATTAAGTAAATCGTTCAACTTTTCCACAAAGCTTCCAAACGTAGATTCTATTTTCTCCCAGGTGATATAGTTAGCCTGTTCCTGCTTTACAATTTCTATTTCTCTCATTTCATATGTTTTAATAATTTATAAAATTTTTTTTTATAAAGGAGAGCAGTATCCTTTACCACTCCCTTTTTTATTATACTAGTTGGCTGTTATAATGATCGCCAATTTCGCCCCATGTCTCTATGTTATTTTAGTCTTTTATAATAATCTTTGCACTATTTCATATTAATTATTTTTTATTTGAATCAATGATTCTCGTTCTGCCTTGAGTTCTTAATTCTTCTTTGGTTAATACTGCTTTACTTTCCATATACAACTTTAGATCTTCAATATTGAAGACATCAAGTCTTCCCATTTTATAATACTTTATTTCTTTTCGGTGTGTCATTTTATACAGTTTACTTGTACTCACACAAAGAAATTTTGCCGCCTCTTCTAATTTTAAATTCATAATCATTAAACATTTACTAATTTACAATATCTCTTTTTAACAGGTGAATCATCATTGAAGAATGCACTTCAATAACAACTCTGATAAAACGAGATTGTAAAATTAAGATAGTGATTTGGTAAAGGGGAGGAATTTGATCCTGTGTCTATTGAGTGTCTATTTCTGTTGTACCGTAAAAACATTAAAGTAGTTAGAGATGTATTTTTCCCGATCCTGGTCTTTTAAAATGCATTTTCGTATATCTACACTATTATGGTGAAATATTTCTTCTATTTCCTTCCAACTTGTTGGTTTGCCTCTAAATAATATCGTACTCAATTTTTGAAAGAAAAAATTGTATTCATTTGCTTTTAAATTCCACCTGATTTTTAAGAACATTGTCCCGCCAGTAAAATAGGGAATCAATATGGTTTTATTTGGAACATCAAATAATCCATCCTCATAAATTGAATTTATAAAGTTCTCAATCTGACCACTATTAAATTTTTGTTTTAAGTTTATGGAGCTCACTTTAAGACCAAATTGATCTTTGATTATTTGGGAATCTGGAAATTTGCCTATGATTTTATTATATAGTCTGAAAATGGAATTAAAAAATAAATCAAAGATTGTATTTTCTAATCCTTTGGAGGACATCAATTTAGTATTGTATTGAAGAATTTTAAAACCAATTTGTTCAAAATTGTCCTGGCTGTAATGATTGAAATAAAGGTAATCTTCAATGTACCTAAAAGCCTGGTTAAATTGTTCAGATATAACCTGATTTATATAATCATCAAGTGAATTTTTAAACCTTCCTGAATCTATATCTTTTGCGAATTGCTCTTCCCTTAAAAATTCACCTTCGCTAATTTGAAAAATATAATCATCAGCCAAATTTGAATAAAATTCTGTTTTATTAAATGCAATTTCTTTTTCAATATCCCCAAATAAAATATCTAGCTGATAAAATGGATTCAAACTACAGGCCTCTTTTATATTTGACAAAGGGACCTTTACAAATGAGGACGGGTGCAAATTTATTAAATCACCTTTCATCCCATCCAGGAAAATAATGGCTTCATTACAAATTGACTCTCTTAATAAATAATATTTGGCTACTGATTTGTCATATCCTTCAATGTCATTAATAAATATATCCAATGAATTTAAATGCCATGCGTTATCATGATTACTAATGTCATTATACAAATTGCTTATGCAATCCTTAAAGTCATTTAGGATAAATTGTTTGTGTTGAAGACTTGGTTCATTAATTATTAGTTGCCTAATTTCACTTTTAAAGATGTTAAATGTGTCTTCAAAACAAGCATCATTATTTTTACAATCATTTGGTATGGAGGCTGAATATTTATCACCGCTTTGTAAAATAAATGTGTTAGAAATCAAATCAATAAAATCACCAATACCTGTATGAATGCCCGTACTATTGTCATAAAGCCAATTCCTTATTTCAATTTCACCTGGGTGCTGCAGTTTAATATATTGCATTTCTGACCGGCTCATAATGATACATAATTTTCTGATGTATTAGGAATAAGATTCTTTCTTGCCGTTTCAAGCCTCTTAACTATTGAAAACCTTTGTACATAGTTTTGAGTAGTCCTGATATTTTTATGTCCAAGGCACTCACTTAATAATTCTACTGATTCCCCTCCTTCAATAATTGCCTTTGAAAACTGGTGACGAGCGACATAAGTTGTTATATTCTTTTTAATACCAAGTGATTTAGCGATTTGATTCATATGCTTGTTTGTAACTTTCACAAATTGCATTACATTTTTATAAACCATGACTGGTGTCATTTCTTCGGTGATAAAGTTAAAAAGGAATGGATTAGTTTCATCAAGGTCTTTCCATTGGTTTAAGATAACTTTTGTTTCATCTAGTAATGGAACCGTTATTAAAATGGGGTTTGAACGAACCGTATCTTTTGTCTTTTGACGAAAAAATTGAATTTCTGTTTCGCTTAGTTGATCCTTTTTCATTAAAAGCAAATCTTTAAAGTTTATACCTTGGCATAGATAAGACAGGATAAAAAAATCTTTTGATCGGCCTTCAAAGCTGGTAAACTCCCTGCATTTATAGTTCCATATTTTTTGAAACTCCTCATTCTCCAATGCTTTTTTAGGGTTTTTCCCTTCTGGAATTATGTATTTTCTTCTGCCAAATGGATATAGGTCTTGAGGCAAGTAACCCAAACTAATAGCCTCATTTATAATTGCCCTTAAAGGCCTTAGGTAAATACCAACGGTTGTAGTTTTTTTTCCGTCTTTAAGAAGTGCTGTTTCATATTCGTACAAAAAATCAGGAGTAATATCCGCATAAGTTAAATTTTTATTGACATTCAAAAGACTTTTCATACTGCACCTGTAATTGGTGGCAGTACTTACAGATCCATTGAGCATTTTTTCGGATATAACTTTCTCATAAAGCTGAAATAATGTCTTATCTGGCTTTTTATCATTTAAAAAAATCTTTTCAAATCCGATAAAGCTGAAGATATGAAGTTCCTTACAAGCATTTCTAGCTTTTAGCAGCATTTCGTCCAATTCAATTCTGTTGTTTTCATACTTTTTTAAGGGCACATTCTGCATTGTCTTTGCAAATTCAAGAGTATTCATTCTAAATCCAGTTGAATAATATTTCTGCACCCTATTGTGCGTAACCCTTAATTTAACTGAGTAGTAATTCAAGTCGTTTTTCCTTCTGTCATCAAGCATTATTTTCATTGTTATCATGTCTTTTTAGTTTTAAAACCTGTACATACAGCGTACATACAGATTCGGTTAATTAAAGAAAATTTAGGATAACAAAGTTACTAAAAAAACTTGTAAGTATTTGTATATCAGTAAGATATGAAAGCATAGGAAAGCTTGGGAAAGCAGGGGAAATGTGGATAAATACTACTGTTAATCAGAGGGTCTCCCGTTCAAGTCGGGAAGGGGGAGCAAAACAGTAAAGGGTTTTAGACGGTCAACGTTTGGAACCCTTTTTCATTTTCATTCTCAAAATACAAATCTTTTATACTAATTCTAAAATACTTGCACAAAATTGCGTTTAAACCTACAGCTCTATTTTATTTTTTTAATCCTAAACAAAACACAATAACTTTCTAATACTTTTTTGAAAAACAGAAATAAATTATACT
>Ga0209724_1000326_pt1 | contig 48397 bp, 45 predicted proteins | sample grotaG_FD_184143 | JGI IMG/M metagenome (GOLD analysis project Ga0209724, IMG submission 184143) | Glacier valley bacterial and archeal communities from Borup Fiord, Nunavut, Canada, to study Microbial Dark Matter (Phase II) -... | ecosystem: Environmental > Aquatic > Freshwater > Ice > Glacier ... | reverse complement strand
ATCAGAAATATGATTGTAAATAATTGTATGACAGTAATATAAATTAACTTTGAAGGTAGATAATCTGATTTTAGCACTCTGGAAACCCGCATGAATCAAGAAAAAACTCCTCCGAAATGTTAGTTATAACTTATCCAAAGTTGATAACTTTTCCATAGTTGAAGTTCCCAATTTATTTAGTCATCCTTACCGTGACTCACAGTAAGGAGCAAGTTTTAATTGCTTATAATTCTTGCAGTTTCAAACTGTCCTTATTTTTTAAACAAAGTTATTAACTTGGCCTATCCAGGCAAACCAATGTCACCCGTAGGCTTTACTGTTCAGACGATTGTATAAAAAAAAGCGTGTAAACCTTGTATATTGGGTTACACGCTTTTTGTATGATGTTTTTAATTAATTAATAGAGGGCTAAAGCTGATAATAAAGTGTAAGCTGGTCATTGTCAGCCCATGTAAAACTATCGAAACTAATGTCTTCATCAATATTTTCCCAATGCAGGCCGAAATGTGATTCTGCCCATTCGGAGCGTTGTTGGTCGGTTGCCTTGCTTAGACGCGGAAAAAAACGCAGGGGTTGACTTTGAATCTCCCCATTTACTTGTTCGATATAAATCCGATCGTCAGCAAACCAAAGTTTTTTTACTTGTTTCATAACTCACTCTGTTTTTTGAAAAATAACGTCCAATGTTCTATCATATATTCCCGATTATCGCGGATAATTTCTTCCGCAAGCGCTAATTCATGTGGCTTAAATCCAAAATTATCAGTCAACTCTACTTCCGGCTCAATATTAAAACGAGCCTCGGCATCGCCTTTTTTTACATGAACATGGATAGGCTCATGTTCGCGCGCCCAGTAATAAAATCGCATACCCAACAAAATGAATACGGTAGGCATATTTGTTAAATTTTCGTGTATTGCAAAGATACAATTTTTTTAATTGATAGAATAATTATCATTTAAAAATTCGTGTAAACCAATCTATAAAAGAACCTTTTCTTTTTGTACTCACAGGGTAAACCAATAACCGGCAAGTTCGTTTTTTGGGAATAACCCTCAAAGTCAGGGTACGAAACCCTTTCATCATCCTAAGCGTTTTTCTCGTTGATTGCAAATACTTTCATCTAAGTACCAGTTGTTAATTGCAAACCTCTTGTTAAATCAGCACATGCCTAATTCGTCATGCATTTTATTTTTTGCTTAACAAGATGTGATTCGGACCTGCAATTTTTCCTTACCACGATCAATTTATTGTAATAAGCATCTACGGTAATGTTTAATTCTTCGATCTGTTTTATTTGAGTAGCGAAGAGAACATGAAATTCATCACGCATTTGCATTAATTCAGTCGAAGACAAATTGAGTTGCTCTAGTTCTTGCCCTATAATATCTATGGTATCTATGTATCGTCTATGGGCTGATTTAGAAATGGCACGCATGGTTTAGAGTAAAATTTAAAGTAAAAACTAATAACTTTTTTGGATCTATATGGCAAAAAAGAGGGTAACGATAAATAATAATAATTAAATATGGAGACCACCGATCCCGAGTGCTCGGGAATAAAAAAAGGGGAACACTGATGACGCTGATTAAACGGATCAACACTGATCTTTTGCTTCGTGAAATTCATACCTTCGTGATCCCGATTAATCGGGACGTGTAATTCGTATTTTAATGTAATTCGTTTTAAATTCTTGGACAACCAACCATGTTTGACCGCCAAACCGCCAATACCGCCAATACTTGGCTCCTCCGGATTTACTACAATATTGTTCATAGCTGCTAGTGCAGATTTGTCCCGAGTGCTCGGGACACTTCTTAACTGCGGATCTTTGATCCGTCTTTCAGTATAAACCATTTACCCAACATCCCATTGTGATTTGGTAATCTGAAATTTTAATTATGTGTAAAGGTATAAAATTAAACAAACTTTTTAATTCTACTTTGACACATTTTAAAAATCAACCTTTTACACTTCCCGGGAATTTGGGCTCCTATTGGAAGGTCGATTGATCAGCTTTCTCCCTTCAGGTGGGAGGTGAAAATACAGATCATTTCATATTTTTGCAGGAATGCTTTTCTTAAAACCACAACTGCAGTTTTTTTTTAGAAATACTTACTTTTTTTACCTTCTTAGTCGCAGGTATCGGGATGATCGACCCCTTGTCCCTTCACCTTATTTGCCTTATTTTCATCCAGCGTTGCGATTTGCCTACCTGATGAAAGGTTAATCCCAAATCAAAGGTAAATCAAGGTTTTCTGTTTTGATGGTGGCTGATTGGGTTAATATGGTGACTCTTTTGCCACTTTTGCCACCTTTGCCACTTCCCAAAATTGGCATCGTTGGCATTCCCAGGATCTGTACGGCCAAAAATGACCCCGAGAACTCGGGGGCAAAAGTGGCAAAGGTGGCAAAAGTGGCAAAGCTGATGTTTGTAAACCGGCCGCGAAAGGACATCAATCTACTCCACTACCTTTTTTGTAAGATAGTAGGCATGCTCCAGAGATATTTTATTGCGGATTCCCCATGAAGTTAAAGTTAAGGAATAATAAGTTAATAAAAGGATTAAAAATCCTTGGTTAAATGGTGCCGATTGCAAATCGGCACCAGCTAGGATTATCAAATCTACCTTATTTTGTGCATATGCAGAGCAGTATGGAAAACGGATTTAAAATCCTAAGTTAAGAAGTGCAGATTGCAAATCCGCACTAGCGGGGATAGTTTCCGAAGATACCGACGTTACCGAAGATACCGCAAGAGGTCATTTTTTGTCCATAGCTGTCCGATAACTATCGGACCAATGGGTGATTCTTCCTGCATTGAACCAACGGTTTGGAAAGTGAGAAAGGAATATGGTCTAGGTAGTGATGTGCAAAATTGACCCCTTGCGGTATCTTCGGTAACTGCGGTATCTTCGGAAACCATCGGTTAACGGCACTGGTGCAGGAACCCAATAAATAGCAGGAATACGCTAATTCTTTGTGAATATTGAAATAATGGATCGCATCAACCATTGAAGTTTTTATAACGGTCTTGTCAATACATTTCCTCTTAGACCAATGAATTGAAAATCCTGGTCGATAGATTTTCGCTAAAACAAGATAGTTATTCCCATTTTTAATGATCTTAAATATCTTCCGAACATTACTAATTGCAAAACTGCACCTCTTGGCTGCGATCTTTTACATATCCGGAGGAGCCAGGTTTATTACAGTCATAAAAGTTTGCTCGCAATCTTTATTGAGCTAAGAAAAACATTTGTACAAATCATATCTTTATTTATTCAAAGTATGAATCAAACAACATATAGAATAATGATATTAGGCACTTATCTTCATTAGATAAGTTTATTTGTTTAAAGCATTAATATATTAATTTATATACGGATACAATAATCTTGTAGCTAAGAATCAACAACCAACAACTATTATTTGTGCTAAGCAAATTAGCGAATGTGCGGATGATATTATTAATATTATTATTGTTTGCTGTATTTACTATTATAGTATTCTTTTAACTTATCTTGCATAAATAATAAAGGTGAGCCTTCCTGTAAGAATAACATAGCATCTATTCGTCGATGCAAATTACCAGAATAGAATTGATTTTTCTGAGGAATTCCACCTTGTTTTCGAAACAATACTAATTCATTTTTGAAAATTGAATATGGTTTAACAAAAACATAAAAGGATTCTAAAGGTACGTGAGAAGATATTTTCTCAATACTTCCGTCAATCGCTGGTATCAAAGAATTGATATTCAGATGATCCTTATCAATTTGAAAAGCTTGGTATTTGCCATTTCCAACAAGTTGAGCTACAACAAAATAGTTATCACAATAATAATTACTAAGCCTCTTACCTAATGACGGGGTCAGTGAATTAATGAGATTTAGCTTATTTATATGCATAAGATGACCACAAACAACAGTTTTTTCATCAATTGTCGTAAACTTCTCAACTAGCATTTTAACATTTTCTGCCATGATAGAATCTCTACCTCGATTATTTAAAATTGTTCTATAAACATAATTGAATTGTTCAAATTTGTCACAAAGTTTAATAAGATTGTTGTATTGGTTAATATTCAGTATGGAGATTAAATGAGTCTTCTCCTTTGCAACAATTTCCAAAATGCTATCTGAATTACTGTTCTGCTCATAATATATCATTTTTTTTACGATATCATCATCTCTGAAATTATTTAGGAATTCAGCCAAATTTGATCCCGAATTTGAAGAGACATCCATACCTGCAATAACGACCTTTTTCACCAATGATTTATTGAATTCTTTTAGCCATTTCAATAATTCAAACATTTCATTGCTGTAAACATAAAATTGAACCTTATCAATATTATTCGCATTAAAAACCTCTTCATCTTTTGTATTGCCTTGAATATATAGATTGAGAGAATCTACGAAGCATGACGGTGCCTCTAAAACCACAAGCTTACAATTCTCATTTTTTACTAAATACTTTATTAACTTGTTTCTAGCCAAAGCCATTTCATGTACTCCATGTACTGATTCTCCTATGCCAATAATTCTCTTATCCTTAATTTCCTTGAGTAAGCCAAAACTTAATGTATCAATCGTATTCATACTAATAGCATTAATTAGATGTAATGTATCTGAAATCGAATTATTCATGTGGGATACGTTTGAATAGATTGGATTGCCATTAATATTAATTTCAAATTGATCAAGCCAGACTTTTGAATTTTGGGAAAGATTGATTTCTAGGTACAAAATCTGACCTGATTTACTTCTGATGTTGAGATTATATTTCTTCCATTCAGGTGAATCAATAAATTTTATTGAATTAATAGAAATGGTATCTTCGATCGCATTTAAAAGATATGCTTTGAGGTAGCCTCCATTTAAAAATTTACTTTTTAACCAAAAAGAAACACTTAGTTCATTGGCTTTAATCGGAAGAAAAATAGATTGGAAAATATGAAGTGTTCGCGCTTCTGCATATGGCGATGAATGAACATTTACCTCTAAACAGGCTTTGCCAAACATAGCATGAACTGTATCTAATTCGATTCGAGAAGGACATCCTCCTATCTGCCAATTATCAACACCACCCATTAAAGATATTCCTTTTTCAAATCCAAAATTATAAATATCTTGACTACTCAATTTGTTTTCACTTTTGCATGTAACTAACGTTGATATTATGCAAATAAATAGGAATATACAAAGACAGGAAAATCTCATGATGATTTTTGTTTGATTAGGATGGTTTCTTCTTTTTAAATTAGAAACCATCCATTATTAAAGTTATTGAATTCTAATAGATTGAGATGAGGATGGCAAATAATTATTACTACATCCACTATATCCATACGAATACTGAGTGGTAGTAACCTTAATATAAATGACAGCATCATGATCATATTTACTAACATCGAAACTACCAACACCAACACCTTCATAACCATGCTCCTCCAGATTTACTACAATGTAATTCAAAGCGGCTAGTGCAGATTTGTCCCGAGTGCTCGGGACACTTCTTAACTGCGGATCTGTGATCCGTTTTTCTATTAGCACCAACTTTCTAGAGTACTTTGAGAAACTTATATTATGCTCCAATGGATACCTTTTTGCCTATTATGAATTTATAATTATGTGTAAAGTTATTAAATTATACAAACTATTTAACCATGATAATAAAAATCTCATTTAAAAGGAGCAGATAGCTCAATATTTCCTGAGTACATCTAAGTTGCCGATATATAATGTGTTTCTAAATTTATACCAATTCAATAGTTACCAATCCTTTTTCCCCTGCATAATCACGTGCCGAACTGTAAAGGTAGTCTTCAGGATTTGCCACAATTACTGATCATCAGTTGCCTTAAAAGAAGTAGTAACGTGCTCAAAAACCTCCTGCAATTTTATGCTCACCATCTTTCGAACAGTCATAATTGCAAATCTGCACCAGCCGCATTGATCATGATCTGGAAGAGGATATTCCTTTTGAATGTCAAGGGAATAAATATAAAAATGAATGTATAAGATCAAAAAATAAGCAGAAAATTGTTTATTTTTGTTTAAACTGAAATAGGATTGAATGTGCGATTCAAAACTCATAATATGATCGACTTTATTGGTGATATCCACGGCTTTGCTGATCAACTCGAAGCCTTATTGCAAAAATTGGGGTACTCAAAGAAATATGGGATTTATAGTCATCTCACCAGAAAAGCCTTGTTAATTGGAGATTATATTTACAGGGGCCCCCAAATTAGGGAAACACTAATTATCGTAAGGCAGATGGTTGAGAGTGGGAATGCCATTGCTCTGATAGTCAACCACGAATACAATGCTTTGTGTTTTCATTACGAAGAACGCGATGGAGGTCATTTAAGAAAACACCTCATTAAAAACCTCCTTCAGCATGTAAAAACTCTTGAACAGTTCCAAAACAGGCAGGAAGAATATGAAAACTATCTGGAATGGTTCAAAACTCTTCCTCTCTATTATGAATCAGACAATTTTAGAGCAGTACATGCCTGCTGGGATGCGGACAACATCGATTTTCTTCGTAGCGTTTTAAAGAATGACCGGCTGAATGAACAAACCTTTCATGAATCTGTAAAGAGGGGGACCGATCTTTTCAGGGCAATAGATCAAACGCTGAAAGGGAAGGAAATGCCAATGCCTGAAGGGTTTTCATTTATAGATAAAGATCACAACCAACGAAGCGAACTTAGGATTAAATGGTGGAATGATCCTACGCAAACCTCCTATAGGGATATAAGCTTTCTACCAAACGATAATTTTCCGGAAGAGCCATTGGACACTTCAACACTGCAATCTTTCAATTATTATTCTGCAAGTGAAAAGCCTGTTTTCTTTGGACACTATTGGTTGCAGGGTATTCCTGAATTGTTTAGAGAAAATATATGCTGCCTGGATTACAGCGTGGCAAAGGAGGGATATCTTACTGCCTACCGTTTTGATGGGGAGAAAGAACTCTCAGATGAAAAGTTCATTTTCGTATAGTAGGAAGCTATCAAAATATTCAGTTGCAGAAAAAAATGCTGTGCACAAAATTGTCTCGTTTGGTAAGTGAAACCCGCTTTGTTTAAACTCAATTTACATGGTGGTGAAATGACTTGTAACTATTTCATTTGCGAAATTCATAGTTCTATTTCATCAATCCCGTATTTAATTACTTCTGTTGTATCTATGCAAAATTTGCGCATCTAATCAGTAATTACTAGCACCTCGGGATTTACTACGATATGGTTCAAATCTGCACCAGTTACGCTCGGGACAAATCTGCACCAGCCGCAAATCAATCAATATGTTTAAAGATAAATATGAAAATACTTGTTTATTTATAAATACTTGCTTATTATTGCAAGTAAGAACAAGGAACTAAAAATGGAAATAACACAAAGGTATATTTTGGATGAATTTGTTAAAAAGCATACAAATGCATTCAAGCCTTTAAATAAATGGATAGAACGAATACAGAAGGCACACTGGACTAACCACAATGAGTTAAAAGCTGATTTTCCAGATGCGGATTATGTAACCAATAGCCGTTATGTGTTCAATCTAAAAGGCAACAATTACCGTTTAATAGTCGTTGTAATATTTTTTGCAGGGGAGTTGAATATCCGGTTTGCCGGAACACATTCTGAATACGATAAAATACAAGCAAAAACGATATGAAAACAGATAAAACAGTGAAACCGAATAATATTAAAACCGAAAAGGAGTACCGAAGCTTATGTGCAGCAATGGATATACTCATAGAAAAGGGCACAAAATTGGGCGATATGGAATTATTGACTGCCGATGAAAAAAATGAATATATTCGATTATCGGCAATAGTACGCCAATGGGAGAAAGTGCATTACCCATTCCCTATACCCATCAATCCCTTAATAGCACAAATTCAAGAACGGATGGCAGAGCGTAATCTAAAACAAAGAGATACAGCCCGTCTACTTGGTATTGATGAATCCCGAATGAGCGAAATTCTACGAGGGAAAAAACCTATCGGTATGAGGGTGGCAAAAAACCTTCGCAAATGTTTACAGATTGATGCAGATATAATACTGGAATTTGCATAACATTCTCGTTCTTGTATTTTTGGGGGGACTATAAGAAATTCATAAGTAAAGTGACAACTCATCCGCGTTTTCTAAACCCATTCCAACACCAATCTATTTCATCCTTTTACAACTATTTCATCCTTCTCTAACTGCGCTATCACTATGCGGCCACTACAATAAGATCTGTATACGTACTCTATCTGTACTAAAAGTGCATATCTAGTACAGATAGAGTACGTATACAGATCTTATTGTAGTGGCCGCGTTGATGGTAGGCAGTGATAGCTTCTACTTCTGCGTATGTGGAATTTTATATTGAGGGGGAAGAACAATAACAAAGGGTTCCATTTTTTGAATGATCCTGCACCATTAGAAAATCATATCCTCATTAAAAAATCAGATTAAATAATTTGTTGAAGTAATAAATAAAGCGTTACATTGTAACCTAAAGGTTATAAAAAGACAATCAAAGGTTATATATTGACAATTTAAGGTTACTTTAATACTACAAATTATGGAAACTTCTTTAATTGAACGATTGGATAAATCAAGGTATAATCTTTTAAAATGGACCACCATTGGCTGGGCAATCTGGTTTGCCACCATTATCGGGAATAATTTTGAAAAAGGGCATATCTTTAATACCATTGCCACTTTTATAGGGTTATTGGGCAGTACTATTTGGGCGATCAACTTCATTAAATACCGGAAATTTGTACGGGAATTAAGATGGAACCGCAGGTTAGATAAAGCGCTGAACAACGAAGTGCATGTATTTAACGTACACAGATCATTTCAGATTGGCTATTTGACAATGATCGTGACAAGCAGTATGGGGATGTTAGTATCCATATTCATTCAAATCCCGGCATTATTGGTTACCGAGCTGATCCTTTATTTCGGGTTATTATCGTCTATGATTTCGTTATTATATTATAACCGCGATTAGTTATGGACAACCCGGAATTAAGCAACCAGATAAAAGTTCAGCGGGCGATAAGGAATATTACCCAGGAAGAACTTGCTACCCATATTGGGGTGACGCGAAAAACTATCAATACCATTGAGACGGGTAAATTTGTACCGTCCACCATTTTGGCAATCCGGATGGCCAGGTTTTTTGAAATAAGCGTTGAGGAATTATTTACACTTGTTGAAAAGGAATAAGAACTAATTATGGAAGACGAAACATGGAAAGATTTATAAAGGGTGATATTGTTGTTCTACCCTTCCCTTATTCCGATTTATCAGCCTCAAAAAAGATTGGCAATACCTTGGTTACTTGGAAATTATCTCTTCCCTTGAGATTAACTTCTATATTAATGAGCCCACTCCGATAAATTCCCGATGTCTCGGGACCACGAAGTCACTAAGGCTCAAAGATTCACTAAGCGTATATAGCATAAATTAAATACTTTGTGTAAATTTGAGTCTTAGAGTCTTCGTGGTCCCGAGACATCGGGAACTTATCGGAGTGAACTCATTATTAAAATAAACTGCTATTTTTGCAAACAATATCATTGAATGAATCAGAATGTTTAAACGACTGTTTACTAATAGGAAATACGAAGCCAATGAGTACCTGGTTTTGATGTACAGGATTGGCATCCTGATGGTTATATTTTCCATCTGCCGTATTTTATTTTACCTGTTCAATACCGCATCGTTTCCCAAGGTCACTTTCATTTCGTTCCTGACCATCATGAAGGGCGGTCTGATGTTTGATATAAGCGCCATACTTTATCTGAATGCTGTTTATATTTTGTTACTCCTTTTGCCCTTTAAGTTTACCTTCGATACTTTGTATCAAAAAGGGTTGAAAATTCTGTTTATGGTGGTCAATGGGGTAGGGATCGCCTTTAACCTGATCGACATTATTTATTACCGTTACATTTTGAAACGTACCACCGCCAGTATGTTTGATGTGGCAGCACTTGATGCAGGCAATACCAAACTAATCAGACGGTTCTTCTACGATTTCTGGTATATCCCTGTACTATTGATCATTCTGTTAGTTTTACTTTCAACCTTGTATTCATTAATCAAACCAAAACCTTTTAAGTTCAGGCAGCAATTTATCTATTTCCTATCTGGTATACCGGTTATAGCTATCGTGTTTGGTCTTTCCGTTATGGGAATGCGTGGAGGTTGGCGGCATAGTACCCGTCCTATTACCATGAACAATGCAGGTGCTTTTGTTAATACTCCTGAAGAGATGGCCCTGGTGCAGAACACACCATTCTGCATATTTCGTACCTGGGGTAAAAAAGCTTTCATCCATAAAAACTATTTCTCTTCGGAAGAGGAATTGAACCGTATTTATTCACCAGTTCATGTTCCCGACAGTGTTGGTATGGCCCGTAAAGACAATGTCGTCATCATTATTCTGGAAAGTTTCAGCCGTGCCTTTGTAGGTTCCCTCAATCCCCAGTTAGTAGATCCAATTGACAAAAGTTATACCCCCTTCCTTGATTCTTTGATTCATGAGAGCCTTATTTTTACGAATGCTTTTGCCAACGGACGCAAATCGATAGATGCCATTCCTTCAGTCACAGCCAGTATTCCGGCATTGGTGTTGCCTTATGTAATTTCTGAACGTTCAGGAAATAACATTAACAGCATTGCCAGTTTGCTTTCGGTACAGGGCTATCAATCAGCCTTTTTTCACGGGGCTCCCAATGGTTCGATGGGCTTTGACGCGTTCACCAAAATTGCAGGCTTCCAAAATTATTACGGCCGCAATGAATATGGTAAAGAGGGTGATTTTGACGGCGTATGGGGTATCTGGGATGAACCCTTTTTCCAGTATTTTGCACAAGGGATGAACAAAATGAAGGAACCCTTTGCCACTACACTCTTTTCGGTTTCATCGCACCATCCTTATGAAGTTCCAGAGAAATATAAGGGTAAATTTCCTGAAGGAAAGATGCCCATTGACAAATGTATCAGGTATACTGACCATTCGCTGCAGAAGTTTTTTGATACTGCCCGCAAGATGCCCTGGTTCAAGAATACCCTGTTTGTGATCACAGCTGACCATGCTGTTGATTCGGGTATCGATGGATATTACAATGCAGTGAATTACTTTGCCATTCCCATCCTGTTTTACAAGCCTGATGGAAGCATAAAAGGGGTCGATGAGGGCCTGGCTGAACAGATTGACATTATGCCTACTATTTTGAGCTATCTGAATTATCCCTATCCATACATTGCATTTGGGCACAACCTGTTAGACAAAAACAACAGGCGTTTTGTTATTAATTATATCCAGGATTCATACCAGTTTTTGAGTGGTGATTATGCTTTTTATATGACAGACGATACGCTCACCGCTATTTATAACCGAAAGGAAGATCCGGAGTTAACAAAGAATTTAATTGGATTGGTCAACTTCCCGGATGAAGTGCAGTTGCAAAAAGCCATCATACAACAATTCAACAACCGCATGGCCGATAACCGGATGGTTGTTGATAAGCCCTAATGCGCTTCCCCTATTTTATGATGTTCTGCCAGGTGACCAACGATGTCTTCTAACTTATTAATAAACTTACCATCTTCGAGTATCAATACAGGGCAGCTTTGATTTTCTTCACCGATCAATTCAACAATAGAGGGTCTAGGTCTTGCAAAATCGACATAGTGAACTTCCAGTTCGTTTCGAAGCTTGGGATAGAAGGATAAAAGTCCTTCCAGAGTAACACAGTTGGGGCAAAAATAGTTGATGTCAGCGTTGCGTTTAAGATCCTTAAAATCGGGTTTTATTAAAAATAGCTTTTCCATTTTGGTGGTTAAATTTGTTTGTGCAATATACATTATAAAACCTTACAGGCTGCAATAAGTTTATGAAATGATTCTACTGACGGGGTGACTCGAAGTCACCCCGTCAGTAAGTCATCACTTGATAATTTGAAACATCTTATTTGTCGGTTTTGTTTCTGCATCTTTAACAATGACAGCAGCAGCAGCGCCAGGATTGTTGTTATAATGATGATTTCCGGGAACAGTATTTACTTTGGCGCCTGCTTCTTCGAAACGCCCACGCAATGATTTATCTTCATCATCTCCAAAAATGCAAACAGTCCTAAACTGTTTAACTTCCTTAATTTCAGCAGGAACATGATAGCTTTCATCTTTACCGGCAAGACCCAGCATATCGCTAAGGTGAATTTCGAAATCAGCTTTTTCGCTTGGTGACAGGCAATAAATCCCAGTCAATATAGATTTCAGGTTCATGGATAGTTTATTGGCTATAAATGGTATTACGTTAGCTCCAAAAGAATAACCAACCAGAATAAAGGTTTTCTTGTTCCATTGCTTCATATAATGTTGAACAGCTTTTTCAACTTCCAGGGCCGTTTGCCCGGGAGTCTTTTCATTCCAAAAGTACTTCTGAGCATCAAGTCCCACCACAGGCATTCCTTTTTCAGCAAGCGTTTCAGCAATTGAATGATCGAAATTGGTCCATCCACCATCTCCTGAAATCAAAAAGACAAGTGGTTTAGAATCATCTTTCAGGGCCGTAGGTATTAGTACAACAGGGAAATCATCGGACAATGGTTCCAGATTTTGTGATTGCAACAAGGTATTCTGAGCTGATTTTTGTTCAGCATACGAAGGGGCTGCAAGTACCTGTTTATAGGCTTCATTCACTTGTGGAATCCAATTTGAAACAACAGCAAATCCATGCCCTACTTTGGGCAATTCGACCAATTTACCTGTATTTACTTCCTTAATGAATTGTTGGGTGGAAGCAAAATCACAAATCATATCTTTGGTTCCGTTGAGCGCAATAAAGGGAGCAGTCAATTTATCCGAAGGTTCAAGGTAAAACGATTTACCTTCTTTTAATATATGTTGTTTCAAACCGGAGCCGCTGCAAAGAGGTTTGTTGATTTCAATATCGGGACAGAATCCAAGAGAAATGGCTCCTTTGAAGGTATCTGCGGGAGCTTGCACCAATATACCATAGACCAATGTTGCTCCTGAAGAATATCCTACGAGAATGGGTTTATTGTATCGGGGAAGCTTATACTTTTTCTGAAGCATCAGGCTCATATCTTCAAAATCAGCAGCCGGATAGTAACATTTTGACGATAACGTATTCAATGTTTTGAAATAGTACTTGATATTAATGCCTGCAACCAGAGCACCTTGCTGAACAAACTTTTGTGCCATTTCAACAACACCAGCATTCCAGCCTCCATCACCTGAAACGAAGAGAACTACTGAATTGGGAACAGTATTGGGTTTATAGATGGTTACTTTCCCAAAATTGCCATACTTTAAGGTATCAACCGATAAAGCAATGGCAGAATGACTGAGAATTGTCATAGCAATAATCAATATGTATAAGGCTTTAGATTGTGGAGACTTGTTCATAATTGGTGCAAATGGGGATCAACTTGTTGTTTTTTAAGCATGATTACAGCAATTATTATCATATAAATGTAATAATCAAGCACAAATAACCTTTGCCAAAGGCCTTTATAGAGTGTAACTTCATTGGGTTCCTCAGGAATCATTCGGACCAGAAACATGGCCAGGAAAAATAATCCTACAATAAATACAGTCAGGGAAAGGATGTGGAAACCGGGGTTATTGGTCCTTGGAATCACTTTATTCATTACAAGAGGAAAAAATAGAATGGAAGCAACACCAATTCCACCCATAATTTCATGTACAATGGCTGACTCAGTTAACGAGTTTTTTACATGGTCTGCTTTAAATATTCCTGAACCAAATCCTTCACCAAATCCATAAAGAAAAAGGAGCAAGGCAGCTATCTTTACATATTTTTTGTTAAAATCAAATGCTTTGCGTAGACCAAAAGCAAATATAATCATCAGTATGCCCAGAAGTATCCACCAGGTCGAAATAAGTCCCGACACTGGGCTGGATGATATTCCCAATGCACTCATAGTATTGTGTAATTGACTATAACCTGGATCATAATTTCCCAAAACATAAGTTATCCAGAAATCACCGATACAACCGATGAAGCAGGCAATGGATGCAATGCGAATAATTGATTTTTTATTAATCATCGTCTGGTTTGATCACTTTTGTTAATACTGCCGGCACTTGTAATAAATCGTAATCGTTTGTATAGATCAAATATCTATTGTGCCAGACTGGGAAGAACTTCTCCTTGAAATTTCGTAATCCTTTATAGTGTGCAAAAGATTTGATCTTTTCATAAGCAAATTTCATTGACTTTTCAGGAAAGTTATGCGGATCATCCAATCCGCTAAGTGGTGCAAAGCCCAAATTGACGGTTGAATAGTTTTGCGATTTTAAATAGTTGAAAAGTTCTACTAAAAGGAAATCCATGACTCCATTCGATGCATCTTCAGTTTTTCGTATCAGATCGTAGGTACCTTCGCCGGGCGCATAATCAGGAATAATGTTAATAAAAGCAAGCACTTTTTCTTCTGTATTTTCAAGTGTGATAACGGTTTGCTGTTTCACTTCATCCCATACAAACATTCCTTGGGAGAATATAATCTCGCTTCGGTCATTTGAAGTTAACCATTCATCAGAGACCGCTTTTAGCTTCTGCATCAATCCATCTTTTAAGGGAGGCGTATGTATGGTGCTTTTATATCCACGTTCAGCAACCTTGTTTAACCCATTGCGCAAAGCTTTGTTTTTACCCCCATCCAAATTAAAAGTCTGGAGGTCAACAATGCCTTCCTGTCCCAGGAATAGACTCTTTTTGGAGAGCGATTTATAGATCGAAAGGCTTTCTTCGGGTATGCGGTAATAGATGGTTTTTAAACCGTTATCAGTACAATAGTGTTCAAAAAGGAGGATGCATTGCTTCATTTTTTCAGGTGTTTCGGCAACCGGGTTTTCAAGTACTACAGCATAATTACCGGCAATACGGTAACCGATAAATGCATCAAGATCTTCTGGAATAAAAACCATTTTATCTTGATAAGTTTTAAAATAGTCCAATCCTGATTTACCAAACCTGGCAAGTAACCTATTGGCTTTTGCTAACTCTTCAGGATCAGCAGAGCCCTTTATAATATAAGGCCTTATAACGGTATAAAATACAAAAGAGAGGGATAAAAAGCCGTATATATTGATTGAAATAAGGAAATTATGGGCAAACCGACTTGCTGGAATCAAATCGGTACTTCCCACCAAAAAGTAATTCTGAATAGTGTACCGGATACTTTGCCAGATATTAAAGTCGATGTTAAAATGTTTCTTATCAAGGAAATAGAATCCGACGGTACCATAAATCAATACTGCTGCAAAACTGAGAAATCCAGTCATCAAGCCAATGTTTTTCATCCTGGGATTTCCTTTTATATAGTATTCTTTTCTGGAAAACCATAACATAAAGATAACCAGCATAGCAACTGTTGCTTCCTCAAAATCAATTGCTTTTGTTAAATGCCCAACACACGAAATGATACTTAGAAACAAGGCAATCCACCAGGCATTCCTCAATCCTTTAAGCATAAACACAGCGGTTAACAATAGGAATGCCCCGGCAAGCAATACGAAGTAATTGGATGCAGTGATCAACTCAACAGGTATAAAATCGTGAAGCCATTGTACCCTTTCATGAATAGCGGGCGTGATCACTGAAATAATATCGATGATCCCAAGTGCAAATATCAATAAGGCTGGAATCACTCTCATCAATAACTTATTTATTTTCAACAGGAAACTTAGTGCACCTGTAATCAGGGGAAGCCAAAACTCGAAGAACCGATACAGGAATGTGAGGGCAATTGCTTCAACTCCTGAATAACCGAACCTGGTTAAGACAAAGGACAATGATACTTCAACAGCGCCTAATCCACGCATGAATGGTGAAATAAACAACGAGACAACTGTAGTCAGGTATCCCATCATGGCATAAAAAAGTGAGGAATGAAAATTCAAAGCCTGCATGGCTATGTACAATTGCAGGATACCAATTAAGTCGACAAGTATGGAAATTATAATTGTGAATATCAGACTTTTGCTGTCAATCGTATGGGTGATCAGATCATCAAGTATAACTTCCATTGAGGGGATAAATCTGATCAGCAGCTTATAGATGAAACCTTTCTTCATGATTGACCTGTACCCTAGCAGAAGAATTAAAACAACAAGGATCATACCTGCCAGGCCAAATATTTCACTTGCTCCTGAAAGGCCTTGTATCAAAGCATAGATGAAAATGGGAATGGCCACTGATACCACTGAAAGTATGCCTACAAATGCATAAATTGAAGAAGCAAAGTGGATTTTTGTTTTCGAGATCCCTCTCTTTTCAATGTCTCCGGTAAAGAAGGCAAGAGAGGTAACCCCTCCGGCTGGAATAAAAATACTGATGAAATTGCGCTTCAGAAAAAGTAATATCATTGCTGATAAGGGCATTTTTTTTCTCACCGACGAAAAGGCCATCTTATACATTAATCCCTGGAGTATAACATATAATGCAGTCACAGCCAGGCCCAACACGATAAATTGCCATTGAGATGACAAAAGGACCAACTTTACCTGTCCAAATTCTGATTGTTGCTTTTTGACAAACCAGGTGGCTATGGCAATAAAGAGAATAGTAAGTATAAATTGGGTAATTAACTTTCGATTTTCACGTATCAAGGTAAATTTACCTCTCATTGAAAACTTTGATTGCACTAGATGAAATATGTTCGTTACCATTATTTAAAGGTTGTATCAAATGTAGGGATACTTTATATAGCCACAAAATTGTTTACGCATTTGTTCAATTTATATATCAATTAATTATTATAGAAGTCTCTACTCTAAATAGGCTTTTCAGCTAAAAAGTCACAGAGTCTCAAATTTTGACAACCCTATTACAACAATCATACAATACGTTTTGTTCACATAATTATAGGAAAGTTTTAGGGCCATATCCATATAAAGATGTATTGTACATCATGGAAGGTTTGTAATGGCAAGTGGGATAAAAATCAAAGTAATGATAAGGGCAATTAATAAAATAAGAACCAATTCTGGAGCCAATTCGCCAATTAAAGGAATCTTGGAAGTGAATAGACCGAATTTATTCATCCATACAGATTCAGTTTCTAACGGCTCTTGAATGAACCCACCTTTTTCAAGTGAACGGATTGCCCTGATCACATCTGAATCCCTGACGCATAATTTCACCCCTCCAATGGCATTGGCGCCAGCTTCACATACCTGAGCGTTAAGTTCGTCCCTGATCAACACTTCCATCTCTTCAGATTCGAGTTTCGATTTAGCCAGATGTGCCTGGTGCGAGTAAGTAAATGCGGCAACTACAGTCCAGTTATTCATGGTTTACATTTTGTATTCATTTATGGATTAATCTTTTAGAAAGAATATTGTTGCTGCAATTAGTCCAGCTGATACCACAATCCAGCGTAACAATTCAGGTTTTATTTTGCCTGCAAGTCTGCCTCCCATGAGTCCACCCAATATGAATCCAAACATCATTACAAAGGCAATGCCCCAATTTACTTTTCCAGAAAATGCAAAATATATAGCTGCCGAAAGATTGATTGCAAATCCCAATGCCTGTTTGAGGAAATTCAAGCGGGTAAGCGAATCATCAGTTACAAGACCCAGAACAGCCATAAGGATAACTCCCAATCCAGCACCGAAATATCCACCATAGATTGCTGCCAGAAATACCATTCCAATCATTATAATTGGGTTATGCATTTCATTGTGAGCATTCCCAAGGCGCGAAGTCACCCAGTTTTTAATGCGAATCTGCGCCGCCAGCAGAAGTGTTGCCATCAATATAAGATAGGGTATAATGCTGCGGAAGGTCTGTTCACTGGTATGCAAAATGAGCAGGCCTCCAACAATTCCACCCAGGATGGCAAAGGGTAATAATTTGAGCAAGCGGCTGTATTGTGAATGAAAATCCTTTCGCTGTGCCCACATGCCGCCAATGGTGCCGGGTACAAGGGCAACTGTATTGGTCACATTGGCTATCACGGGAGGAATTCCAATGGCCAACAGTACAGGAAATGTTACCAGTGTTCCTCCGCCGGCAATGGCATTGATAAATCCTGCTATACAGGCAGCCAAAAAAATCAGTACTTCATTGAAAATGGACATGGCAAAAAGTTACAGTTAAAAGTAATCAGTGGTCAGTAAACAGTAACAGTAAAAGTAATCAGTGGTCAATGGTTAGTGGTCAATAAAAGTAAAAATAGTCAGTAACAAGGAATAAGGAACTAAAACTTTTATATTCCTTATTCCTTATTATTTTTACTTTTACTGATTACTTATTACTGAATACTTTCTACTCCTAAATCTGCTCCCAGCCATTGCGGTAGTTGTGCCTGATCCATTCTTCGGCAGAAGCCTGTGCTGAAATGGTCTCATATTTGGTATCGAATTTCGGATCACCATTTATCACTTCAAACTTATTTGAGGTCACTACCCTGATCTGTTCTGAAGGTCCAATATTGGTAAACTGCATATTTTTACCATCCCACAACAATCTCTTTTTCAAGTCCTGAAGTCGGACAGCCAATACGCCCATCACAACCATTTCGTTCAGCGGGCCTGAATAGCTGAAGTTTGAACTTGCATCTACCCTGTTGGTTTTGTTCTCTTTCGAAGCGCGAATCCAATCTTGCTCATGTCCATTGGTTTCAGCATTGGGTATACGCCGGATTGTCTTTTCGGGTTCCTTAAAATTAGCCATTTCAGCATAAGGCAAAAGACTTGGATCAGCCGCCGAACTGCCGCATATAATTTTACCTTTGGTACCATAAAATATCACTCCTCCGCTGCCATTTCCCATGGGCTCGCCATCTTTCAGTTCCTGAGGACGTTCGGGCAATAAGCCTCCATCATACCAGGTTACTTTTACCTCGGGCATGCCAACTTTTGGAAGGTTATCGCGACGCGGAAACCAATAAATTACCTTTTCAGCATTGGGACACGATTCTGTATTGATCAAAGTAGAGCTACCTTCCACTGCAGTAGGATATTGCAAGTTCAGGGCTTTAAAAACAGGATCAAGAATATGGCAGGCCATATCGCCAAGCGCACCGGTTCCAAAATCCCACCAGCCTCGCCAGTTCCATGGTGTATAAACTTCATTGTAAGGTCTAAATTTTGCTGGACCGATAAATAAATCCCAGTTCAGGGTTGAAGGAATACGCATCTTGTCGGTAGGACGTTCCAATCCCTGCGGCCATATCGGTCGGTTGGTCCATGCATCCACTGAGGTTATTTCGCCAATGGTACCAGCCCAAATCCATTCGCAGATACGGCGTATACCTTCGCTGGCATTTCCCTGGTTACCCATTTGAGTAGCAACACCATAGCGGAGAGCAGTTTCAGTCATTATACGCGACTCGTATACTGAATGGGTCAATGGTTTTTGAAGATACACATGGTACCCTGCTTTCATGGCCATCAAAGCTGGTAAGGCGTGTGAATGATCTGGAGTGGCAATCATCACAGCATCAATGTCTTTCTGCTTGTCAAACATTTGGCGGTAGTCTTCATATTTATGAGCCAGAGGCCATTTTCTAAAAGCATTTCGTCCGGCATATTTAGAATCGACATCACACAGGGCAACGATATTTTCGGTGTCCATGTTGGTGAGGTTGTTGAAACCCATGCCTCCAACGCCAATTCCGGCAATATTGAGTTTATCGCTTGGAGCTTTATGGCCCAGTCCTGCAATCACGTTTGAAGGAAGTAAAGTGACCGCGGTTGCAGCCAATGCGGTGGTACTCAGAAAGTGCCTGCGGCTAAGGTTTGAAGGATTGTTTCCCATGATATATTGTCTCTCAAAGTAAAGGTTTTCTTATTTCGGTGAAAATACGAAATCTCTGGTTTAAAATCAGCATTACTTAGAGGTTTTTACAGGAAATGTTCCTTGTTGTATTTCATACTGTGGCTGACCAACTTGCAAATTGCCCGGGAATTGAATTTCGTAGTCTCTTGATTTAAGTTGGAGATTAAAAAAAATGGTGTAATGGGTTGAATATAGGACCCAATATTTAATAAAAGGAGGAAGGTAATTTTATCACAACAACTTCATGTTTGATTTCGGAACAATTCTTCAACACATAAGTAAGATGATATCCAACTAAATAAAAGTATAAATAGGGTCTGCTGAAACACTTTAATAGTTCTGAATAATAGCTTTTTATAGGAATATTCATTATCATGAGTGCAGGAAAAAAAGGATATAGTGTCCAAAATGCCTCCACCATATAAGTGGTTTGACCCATGGTAACTAAGTACCCCACTGATTTGGAACCGGAGATCAAAATAAATATCAGTGATATACAACTGCAATTATGCTAGTGATAGCATGCCATCTTCTGATACCTTTCTGATACTTTTCTGATACCTTTCTGTAACCTAAGCTTACAGAAAGGTATCAGAAAAGTATCAGAAAGGTATCAGAAGATGGCTCTCAAACACCAACACGTTACCATGGAATAGAGGGAGAAATCAAGAATTGATTGCTTATTTTTAAAAGTAGAAAGGAAGGTGCAGAAATATATTCCTAAAGAAAGTCGCCGAGTGCTCTGGCTGAATTGCTTTTTTATATAAAAATCATTAGTGACCGACAAAATATTTTGAATCAATTCTATATCCCATTATTGACAATACTTTGAGCTATATTTCGCTCCGATGGAGCTCACTATCTTTGTTCTACGTATTTTCTACAAATATTATGCGACTCTGTCGCTTTGAAAATAGCTGCGGAGTCCCGAGTACTCGGGATAGTCAAATCGTTAGGTATAAGCGTTAAAAGCTACGGAGTAGCGTAATATCTATACTTGATTTTTAGTCGGTTACTAATGTATAAAAATCTATGTTCTATGGTCAAATTGGCTGTGTGATTTTTTCAGCAGACCCTAAATAAAAATGGCGGACATTTTCATGTCCGCCATTTCGGTATATTTCAAAACAAACAACTAAGCCGGCATTTCAGGAAGTTTCCAACCTTCGCGGTAAGTATGTTTGATCAGTTCAGCTGCAAATTGGGAAGCTGGAACTGCGTCAGTATATGTTCTTGCAAATGTTGGGTTACCATCAACAATATTAAACTTGTCTTCCATAATGATTTTGATTTTTTCATCAGGAGTGATGTTGGTGAATTTCATGTTTGGACCGTCCCATAATAATTCTTTGTTCAGAGTTTGCAAACGAACAGCCAATACGCCCATTACAACCATTTCGTTGAATGGTCCGGCTTCGCTGAAATTAGAAGCTGTTTGTACCCGGTTTGCAGGAGTTTCCTTACAAGCGCGTACCCAGTCCATTTCGTGACCACCGTCCATCGCATTTTCAATTCTTCTTCTGAATTTTGGAGCTTCAGGTTTTTCTTCTTTACCATCTGGACGTAAAATCCATGGGTTCACACCATAACAGCCACAAACTAAGATTCCTTTTGTACCGTGAAAGAATACGCAACCACCGGCATCGTTTGGATCTTTTCCTGCTGGCCATGCTGCTGGGAGCATTGGTTTGATTCCTCCATCATACCAAAATACTTCAACTTCAGGAAGTTTCATTTTCATTTTCTTCTTGGCAGTTCTGGCTGGGAAAGTCAATTTAACCGATTGAGCTGTTGGTGCACAATCCTGAAGCAATAAGGTAGAATTACCTTGTGCTTTTGTTGGATAACCCAATTCCAAACCTACGAATACAGGGTGTAAAATATGGCAAGCCATGTCGCCTAATGCACCTGTACCATAAGCCCACCAACCACGCCAGTTCCATGGGGTATAGGCTTCATTGAATGGACGCATTTTCGAAGGACCGGTAAATAAATCCCAATTCAATGTATCAGGAACCCATTGGCCGCTTGGAGTATTTAATCCCTGGGGCCAGATTGGACGATCTGTAAATGCTTCTACTTTAGTTACATCACCAATTTCGCCGTTGGCCAACCATTCACAGGTTAGGTTTACACCTTCAGCTGATGAACCCTGGTTACCCATCTGAGTTGCTACATTATACTTAGCAGCTAGTTTGGTAAGCAAACGTGATTCGTAAACAGTGTGGGTTAATGGTTTTTGTACATAAACGTTTTTACCCATTACCATAGCATGAGAAGCAGCGATGGCATGAGTATGGTCAGCTGTGGCGATTACAACACCATCAATTGATTTTCCAAGTTCATCGTACATCAATCTCCAGTCCCAATACTTTTTGGCTTTAGGAAAATATTTGAACGTCTTGTCAGCATACTTCCAGTCCACGTCAGCTAATCCAACGATGTTTTGAGACTCTAGATGCTTCAGGTTTGCGAAACCCATACCACCGATACCGACAGCGGCGATGTTTAATTTGTCACTTGGCGCTTTGTGCCCCATTCCCGAAACTACATTGCTTGGCAGAATGGTAATGGCAGCAGCAGCAGTTGCAGTAGTTGCAAGAAATGATCTTCTACTAGTTTTGTTTTCCATTGGTCAATAATTTAATTGATATAGGTATTTATATGTTATGTATTTATACAAATAAATCTGTTAAAGGTAGAATTATCTTACCGAATCGCAATGCTAAATGGCCCTATCTTTTTAAAAATAGTTTTGTTTGATCATTAGGTGCAATTATTACACTATAAATATATAATATAAATAGCTATTAATGAATAATATAAGAGGATTTTTAACTCTTCTGAATTGAAAATATAATTTGATCAGCCGAACAAAAGAGGCCTGGATTTGTCTATTATTCTTTAGAATTCACACATCAATACTTGAAATAGATATGAAGACGATTAATGAAAAATTTCCTGCATTTAACAAGAAGGCTGTAGTTTCACTCGAGGTAGGCAAAGAGTTTGTAGATGAATACACCAATGCAGACATTGCAGGCAAATGGACCGTATTTTTTTGGTGGCCCAAAGATTTTACCTTTATATGCCCTACTGAAATTGTTTCTTTTAACGACCATTTTGATGATTTTAAACAACGGGATGCCAATGTGGTAGGGGCTTCCACCGATTCGGAGCATGTTCATCTGGCATGGCGAAAGAGCCACACCGGATTAAAAGGACTGAAATTTCCTATGTTGGCTGATACCAGTAAATCTCTTTCTGAAGACCTGGGTATATTAGAATCTGTTGAAAAAATCGCTTACCGCGCTACTTTTATTATCGATCCTGAAGGAACTATTCAGCATGTAGCCGTCAATGGATTAAATGTTGGCAGAAATGTGATAGAAACCATTCGTATCCTGGATGCTTTGCAAACCGGCGAGTTAACGCCTTGTGATTGGGTACCGGGAGAAGCTACTTTATAGTTAACCCGAAAATCAATATTATATAAAAGGGCTGTCCATTTGATATCGGACAGCCCAATTTTTTATAATAATATTGTTGACAGTTTTAGAATGCCTGTTTAGAACATCTCTTCCCCGCCCTGGTTTGGCTGTTCCGCTGGGGCAGCTTGTTTGTCCAATTTATAATTGTTGATTTTATAACTTAAAGTCAACATCAGCACACGTGGTTCGCGTTGCATTCTGAAAGTCGATTTAAATCCGTCACCAAAGGAGGTTCCTTCAAATTTTGCTGTTCCCAATACATCGCGCATAGCTAATGTAGCAGTCAATTTCTTTTTCATGAAATCCTGACGGTACGAAACGTTGGTAAACATCATACCTTTCTGGTCGCCCTGTGCCGAAACCGATGGGCCACGGTAATTTGCAGTAAGTTGCAAACGACTATTTGAACTGAATTTAAAAGTAGTATTCAACCTTCCCGAGTAATTGGTACTTTGTTTATCAACAGACACACCCAAAATTTCGCCTTTCAATTGGTAATTGTACATGCTGAAACTGGTATTGATCAATAGCCATTTATTGGCTTCTATGTTTCCCATAAGTTCACCACCAAGTGAATAGTCTCGGTTCAGGTTATCCATCGTCATGTAAGATATATCTCCTACCTGAGTTTGAAGACGGGTTATCAGATTGTTGGTTGAACGATAAAATGTTTCGAATGAAATGAATGATTTGCCAAAGTTGCTGATGTAGCTGAGTTCGTAAGAATCAGTGTATTCAGGTTTCAGATTGGGATTACCAGTACGTATTGCATATTTATTCATGTAATTTGGAAATGGATCAAGATCACGGCCATCCGGACGATTGACACGTCGGGAATAACTGGTCATCAATTGATTTTTGCTCGGTAGTTCATAAGAAAAATGTGCGGAGGGGAACACATCAAATATATTGAGTTTATAGGGTGTAGGAACTTTAGAATCCTCTATAGACCGATTGTTATATTCACCTCTCAAACCAAGCATATACTGTATGGAACTTAAGTTTCCTGAGAAAGTTGAATAGACAGAATGAATATCTTCTTTAAATTTCATTCCGCTGGTAAAATCAGGATTGTTTACACCGAAGTTGGTAAAATTAAAGTCCTCTGTTTCACGTTCCATGCGGCTCTGAATCCCTGCTTCCAACTTATTGCCAGACCCAAACGGTAAGGTATAATCAATTTTCATGCGGTAATCATTCGATTTACTGTCTTCGTTGGTAACGACTTGTGAAATATAGGTTGAACTGGTTGAATAATTGGCATCGGAAAGAGTTTCATCAATGTTTTCATTCGACGATCCATTGCGGCTACGAAATGTAAATGTACCTTCAAGTTTATGTGTTCCATCAGTATTCAATTTACTAAGGAAGCTGGCATCGGCACTCACGGTTTTGCCATCCCGGGTTGAGTTGTTATCCTGAATAGAAAAAGTATCAACAATTGCCGGCTGGTAATATTTATGTAGTTTCCCTCCACCTTCAGCATCAAAATTATATTTTCCCACTTCTCCTGAAAGGGTTACTGAAGTCTTGTTTGACAAAAAGTAATCAAATCCAGCCTTCAGGCGTTGTCCACCTCTTGACTGATTCCGTTTCCCTTCAGTAGTCAGGAATGTTGTGGTGTCATTAAGATAAGTTTCGCGGGTCGATTTCATGCTACCTTTATCTGTATTGTCGTTCCAGTTGGCTCCAAAAAACAAGTTGTATTTTTTTGTTTTGTAGTTCATGGTTAAATCAGATCCATACTTTTCACCCGTTCCAGCGTTCACATTTACAATTCCGTTAAATCCGGATATAAGGTTTTTCTTCATCACAATATTGATGATTCCTGCCTGGCCATCAGGATCGTATTTAACCGATGGATTGGTAATGATCTCTATAGTTTCGATCACTGACGAGGGAATCTGTTTCAGGGCATCGCTTCCAGTCAGTACACTAGGCCGGCCATCAATCAGAACGGTAAAACTGGTTGATCCGCGCAGGCTCACATTACCGTCAATATCTACCTCTACGGAAGGGGTATTTTCAAGCACAGTAACAGCAGTTCCACCGGCAGCATTGACATCCTGACTCACATTGATCACTTTTTTGTCAATTTTATATTCAATTCTTTGGCGGTCGGCCACGATATCTACAGTGCCGATCTTCTGAGAAGAAACAGTCAGTTTAATCGTTCCCAGATCAGCAGTTGTTGAATTGGGGATGATTTTAATATCATTGATGGTGGTTTTTTCGAACCCTATAAATTTAGCTTCCACATAATAGACTCCTAAAGGCAAATTAGAAATTTCGAAGGCCCCTTCCGCGTTTGAAATTCCCCCTGTAACCAATTTGGAGTCTTTCTTACTATAGATGGCTATGTTGGCATATTCCATGGGGGTACTGGTATCAGCATCAATAATTATTCCTTTTATGACACCATTCTTTGGTGCGACGCCCGCTGTCGGTGAATTGGCGGGGGGTGGTACCTGTGAAAAGGCATTTCCCAACGTTGACAGGACAATAAACAGCAAAATCAATAAATTCTTCATCTTCAAAAGTCTTTTATTTAAAATATCAATACAGGTAAGACTTAGCAAAATACGCAAAGTTTAAAGTGACATTTAAAAGAGTTGTTAATGTTTGTAAACGATTTGTTGAATAGATAATATTGATAGAATGCGTTTAATTAAATATTTAGAATTATATTTGTTTTACCCTGAGTCCCAAATTAATAGCAAGCTCATCATGAATAAGTCAATTTTCTTGGTTTTTTAATTTGAACATTTACTGCGTATCAATGTTTTATCATCCAACAATTAATATTAAAAACGATGAAATACGTAATATTAGGATCATTAGGACATGTGAGTAAACCTCTTGCTGAAAAATTAATTGCTGCGGGACACTCTGTTACAATTGTGAGCAGCAAAGCTGAAAAAGTTGACCAGATTTTAGCCTTAGGTGCTAAGCCAGCTATTGGCTCGGTTGAAGATATTGTATTTTTAACCAAGACATTCAATGGAGCCGATGCAGTTTATACAATGGTTCCACCAACTTATACGGCAATCAACTGGAAGCTGTACATTGCCTTAATTGGTAAAAATTTAGCTGGTGCTATTAAATCTTCAGGAATAAAAAATGTAGTTAATCTCAGCAGTATTGGCGCTCACATGGCCGAAGGTTGTGGCCCTGTGAGTGGTTTGCATTCTGTCGAAGATACTTTGAATGACTTGTCAGGTGTCAATGTATTGCACCTTCGTGCCGGGTATTTTTATAACAATCTTTTGACACAAATTGAAATGATCAAAAATATGGGGATCATGGGTGGCAATTATGGCGAAAATGCAAACCTTACCTTAGTGCATCCCAATGATATTGCCGATGTGGCTGCAAAAGAATTGGAAGACTTGCTGTTTAAAGGCAAAAGCATTCGTTATGTTGTTAGCGATGAAAAAACAACCAACGAAGTGGCTTCTATTTTAGGGAAAGCCATCGGCAGGCCTGAGCTTCCTTGGGTAAATTTCAAAGACGCAGATAATCTGGACGGTTTGATCCAGGCTGGTCTGTCTGAAGAAGTAGCTCTGAATTATACTGAAATGGGTGCTGCAATGCGAAGTGGAGAAATGACTTTCGATTATGATTCTAATCCACCTTTAAATTTTGGAAAGACTAAGCTGGAGAATTTTGCTCCTTATTTTGCAGCCGTTTATGCACAGCCTCAATCAGTTGAAATATCGAATGCATAACTACTGAGCAGATGACCGGGAGTCACCTGCTCAGCATTACTCAAAATAGTGAGGTACAAATCGGCTGGTATTGCCCGTAATCAGACCATCAGATTCTCGTATTCCCATACCTGCAGCCTCTCCTCCAATGATCCAACTGCCGATCACAGGATAATTGCCATCGAAATTGGGTAATGCTGCATATTGTTGATAGACATACCCTTCGCTGCCATATTCACCTGAAGATTTCTCTACCGACTTGCCATTCACCCAAATATCAACATTGGCACCTTCACGTGAAAAGAGTGGCTTTTCGACATAATCACCAGAAAAGGGTCGGGTAGTCTGGCAAGGCAAAATATAGGGTGAGCGGGGAAAAAGTTCGTGCAGTACACACAGAATCATTTTGTTCGATAGTAACATCTTCCAGGCGGGTTCAATCCACCAACATTGTTCACGGGTAGCAATGAGCTCAGGGCCAAACTCTTCAGCCAGCATCCATTCATAAGGATACAGTTTAAAGATGGTTTCAATGGGGTCAAATTGATCGTCAATAAAACAATTCCGTTGGTTGTCGAAGCTCAACTGGTTCATATATAGAAACCGGCTGTCTAATCCAGCCTGTTGTGCCGCATCTTCCATATATTTTACGGTCATCAGATCTTCCATGCTTTCTCCATTGCAGCAAAAATGCATACGGTTCGATTTCATCCACTTACGAATGACCTTGTAGTGGGCTATCATCTTTTCGTGAATTGAATTGAACTGGTCAGCCATTGGGTTCACATCTTTCATCCAATACCATTGAATAACAGACGATTCGAGGAGCGAAGTAGGAGTGTCGGCATTAAATTCCAGCAATTTGATGCTGTTATTGTTGACCGATAAATCCATTCGTCCATATAGTGAAGGTTGATCTTCCTGCCATGACCAGCGGATTAATTCCCCATATTTACGATCAATCTTAAAGCGATCGTACCATTCACGCTTGATGATGTATTCAACGGCCTCACAGCACATAGAAAAGATATCATTGGTAGCTTTCTCTATGTTCAGAATTTCAGATTCAGTAAAGCTATAGGCCGCGTTTTCTTTCCAGTAATTGTCTCCGTCGTTGAATAGAAAACCTTGCTGCTCAATGGTGTTTTGCCAATTAGGCCGGGGAGTACATTCGATTCGCTTCATATATTAAATGTCTTTATCTTTCAGACCTTCTGATGGTCGTCAAATTAACCACCGAAAGATGAACCTCGTCCAAAAGAGCCAAATCCTCCTGTACGTATATGAGCCGGAACATGGCCTGGCGTGCGGATTTGACTAATCGATGAGGGCTGAAACCTACCAGGATTGATCATCGCGCCAGCTAGCAAAAACCAGCCAACTCCATAATGACGGTAAGATTGATTGTTGATTACCGTATCACGGGTGTTGCCATTCTTGTCGGCTCCTGTAATCCATTCATCCTTTTCCTGAGGCTGATTGGTACAAGAACCAATGGCTGCAATCAACACTGCGCCAAGTAGTATAGAAGACGATCGTTTCATATTAGATTGAAAATTAAAAACCGAAAGATAGGGAAGTCCTTCAATATAACCAAATTATAAACAGATGAAAAAAATAAGCTAAGTATAAGCGACTAATGGGGTGGCTTCGAGTTACCCCGTGAGTAGGAGTTTCAGGGTACCAATCGTTTCATGCAATTCATCATTGAGCGTGAATTGTGGTAATTGCCTTTCCAGATTTGAGATTTCATCGCCAGCTTTTCCTCAGGCTCCTTGTCAATTCCGTTTGGATACCAATCTCCGTGTTTATGGTCAATCAGGTAAGTATTGATATATTTCCATTCCGTTTCGAAGAGTGATCTATAGTCGCGCGGATCGTTGGGAAAGAGTTTTGCCATCATCAGCAGTGAATTCATTCCTTCGGCCTGTGCCCACCAGTTCTTGGTATCTTTGATGATCGTCACTGAATCCTGTCCCTTGAAATAATAACCTGCTTCGTAAAATCCACCCACCGTTTTATCCCATCCATATCGCAGAGAATGATCAACCATTTTTTTTGCCCTTCTAAGAGTGAGGGTGTCATTTTTTAAGCCTGCAATTTCTGACGCTTCCAACATGAGATAAGCCGTTTCAACATCATGGCCAAAGGAAATATGATCGTAAGTCCATTTCTTTATCCTGACATCTTCAGTCGAATCACGATACGATACGGGCGATAAATCCTGGTTTAAATACAATTGCAGATAACCCTTTGGGTTAATAATCTTGTCGCGGATCAAACCCAGCATCATCAGTAAACGCTCCTTCACTACAGGATCAGGCCACACACGATACAATTCGGTCAGAGCCTCCAGCAGGTGAATTGAACTGTTCTGATCTTTGGGAGGAACTCCCCTGAAGCCTTGCTTTAATGGCGTACCATCTACTTCCATAAACTGGAAATATCCACCATACTGAGCATCATAACTGTGCTTGTCGAGCCATAAAAATGCTTTTTTGACCAATTCAAGAGCCGAATTGTCATTGGTTTGACGAATGTATGCCGATAAGGCATAAATGGCAAAGGCATTTCCATAAGCCTCTTTCATAACCAGTTTCGATTTGCCCGATTTCAGTACATGGCCTTTTTGATCGACCAGTGTAAAAAAGCCACCCAGCTTCGTGTCCCACATTTTATCTTTCAGAAACCGAACGCCATGGCTGGCCATCTTCAGATAATACGCTTTTTTAGATGGATAAAATTCAGCCACTGTCGAACAGGTCCAAACATGGCGGCTCTGAGTGACAATCATTTTGTCTTGCGGGCCATCCATCTTCCATTTATAGTCGAAATCGCTTAGAAAACCTCCGTAAACACTATCAACGGTGCGTGGATACCAAACATCAAGCAGTTCTTTATTGAAAGAGTACGACAATTCATTAAATATCTTCTGGTCATTCAGATTCGTTGGTTTCTCCTTAACCGAACAGGATGAATAGAATAGGAGAAGCAATAGAAGTGGAAGTAGGGTTTTTGCAATCATAAGAGTTAGGTTCAAGATGAAGTATCTTCTACTTACGGGGTGACTAATTACTTACGGGGTGACTCCAAGTCACCCCGTCAGTATACTTATAGTTAGAAATCAAGTCTGTATAGCAAAGTTGTATTGAGCACATTGTTAAACTGGTTGCTTCTCCAGTAGTCCAAGCCGGTGCCTGTTTGATTACGTATAGGCACAAGGGAATAGGCCCCGCGCAAATCAATTGACAAACGGTCGGTCATTTGATACCTGACACCCAGAATTCCCTGGATATCAATTTTGTTGAAGGCATGTTGATCTTCGGGGGGAAACTTCCCATTGTTATCCGATTCAGTAGCACTCATCAAATAGCCGGCTGAAACCCCTCCCAGGAGCGAAGTCTTTTCACTGGAATGAACTCCCAGGTAAACTGGAATATCAATATAATTCAATCTCATTTTGTATGTTTCCTGATCGCCCGTTTTGGGATTCGGATTCTTTTGGCTGCCTTTCTGAGCGAATTTAATTTCCATTCCGCTAAAAACTGTCCGCGATAAATTGGTAAGCACATAAGCTCCTGCCACGATCCCGGCCTTATGGTAACCGCTATAGGTATCACCGTCGACCTGCGAGGCATTTAATCCAGCCAGCACGCCGCCCTGGAAACTCTGCGAATAACCAGCCACTCCGGCAAAAAATAGTAAGATAATCAATACGGTAAATTGTTTCATATCTCTTTGATTAATTGTTCTTTTAATATTTCAACCCCTTTACCAGCCTTTTCCTGAATGTAGGTAATCCCGATACCATCGGGACGGATAAAGGCATCGGGACGATGGGGATCAATCACATAGATAGGAGTTCCCTTCTTCACGTAATTGACTAGTCCTGCAGCAGGATATACGTTGAGCGATGTGCCTATAACAGCCAGGATATCTGCACTTTCGACGATGGGGATGGCCTCATCCATAGCAGGAACTGCCTCGCCAAACCATACGATGAAGGGGCGCAGCTGACTTCCCTTTGCACACAGTTCACCGAATTTCAACTCCCAGCCGTCGATATCGTAAATCAGCGACTCGTCAACCGAACTACGCGATTTCTTCAATTGCCCATGCAAATGTAAAACATTCGAGCTGCCGGCACGTTCATGCAGGTCGTCAATATTTTGGGTAATGATATTTACCTCAAAATATTTCTCCAGTTCGGCAACTCCTATATGTCCGGCGTTGGGTACACATTCATACAATTGCTTGCGCCTGTCGTTGTAAAACTTCATCACCAATTGTGGATTACGGGCCCATGCTTCGGGAGTGGCCACATCCATTACATTAAATTCCTCCCATAGCCCGTCACTGTCGCGAAAAGTGCGGATACCGCTTTCCTGGCTCATGCCCGCTCCTGTGAGGATTACTAGTTTCTTTTTCATTTTTAATTCTATTTCTGCCATCAAAGCACCAAGGCACTAAGTTACAATAAAAATGTTTTCTTTAATGTAACCTGGTGGTTTATTGTCTTATCGGCAATTGCTTCTAATTTGTTTTTCAATGCGATAAAAGTTTCTGTTGAGAAGCTTTCCGATAACCGTTGATCTTTAAAGTTCCTTTTTTAAATGCATCCACAATCACATAACTGTTGTTTTTAAGTCCACTTCCATAAACAGTTGAGATAAACGAATAATAGTGGATATTATTGATCATACTATATTTTTCAGCGTTTACATGTCCCTGAAATACACAAAGTACATGGCCTGAATCTTCCATGATTTTTCTCACTTCAGGCGCATTCTGTGCACTCCGCTTCATCCCTTTCGAATCATCTAATAATTGATGGATGAAAACAATCGTAGGAAGTTGATTCGATTTCAAATCTTCCTTTAACCATTTCACTTGCTTCACCGGAATCCATGACTCGACTCCCCGGTAGTTGTCCTTGTTGTAATCCTTCTCATCACTTGTATAATTGCCATCGAGCACTATAAAATGAAACCCTTTCTGATTAAATGAATAATAATTCCTGTCTTTTGGAATTCCTGTATTCACCACGTGTTCGAGAAATTGCGTTTTGGTGATTCCATCCATATCATGATTTCCAAGCACATGATACGTAGGCCCCTTGAATTGATGAAAGACCGATTCAACATCCGTTAGATACTTGAGGGTATTGGCTTCATTGGGAACCTCATCCTGATCCTTAAAATCTCCCAGTTCGACGATGAAGTCAACCTTTTCCTTGTTCATCACTTTAATGAACTCATTCAATTTTTTGAGTGACTGGTTGTAATACCGCTCCTTAAAATGCTCACGGTCTGCATAATGGACATCTGTAATCATTCCAAAGCGAAGCACCGGCACCTTTTCCTTTTTTACATGCAATCCCATAGATATCATTAACCCAACAGCTAATGCTCCGGTCAATACTATAAATTTTCTTCTGGAATTATTGAAAGCGCTCATCCTGATAAAATAATGGTCGATCAAATATAGGGATTTACTCAATACCCTATCGGAACATTGCAGGGTTTATTAAATGTTGGATGGTTAGATGGTTTTTTGATATGACATTTTTTCAGCTACCAGGAAGGTCTAAGAGCCACTAAGATCACTAAGCTTGTAGATTGCCCTCTATCAACGCGCCCACTACAATAAGATCTGTATCTGTACTATATCTGTACTAAAATATCACATTTAGTACGGATACAGTACAGATACAGATCTTATTATAGTGGGCGCGTTGTTAGAGCTTCGTGACAGGATACTTCAGTACTTCTTTCTTTCCTGAGGAATAAAGATCAAAACCTTCATTAATATATGATATAGCCATTTCACTAAATCATTATTAACCTTTGACAGATTTGTGATAATTAAGTTGAAAATAAATATTGCTGAATTGGTAAAAGGTAAGCTCAATACTGGCTATGAACTTTATCATCATGCATTTGTTTTTCTACCAGCAAATTATATTAAGCGCTACCAGCTGATTATCATTTGTTTAACTATTGATAGTTAGTCTGCTGAATCAATGAAAAGCTTTAATATATAAAGAGTTAATTTCATTGGTAAATTTTAATTTTAAAATTAAGAATTATGGCTCAAAAGAAAATTATCGTAGTATTCGGAGCAACCGGAGCTCAGGGGGGCGGAGTTGCCCGTGCAATTCTTAATGACCCCAATAGTGAATTTGCGGTCCGTGCAGTCACAAGAGATCCAAATTCAGACAAGGCAAAGGAACTTGCTCATAAGGGAGCTGAAGTAGTAGCCGGTCAGATTGATGATCTGCAAAGTCTAAAACGCGTTTTATCAGGTGCTTATGGCGCTTATTTTGTCACTTTTTTCTGGGATCATTTTTCTGCTGAAAAAGAGATGGCTGAGGCAAAGAATATGGCAGAAGCAGCCAAAGAAACAGGTCTGCAACATGTTATCTGGTCTACTCTTGAAGATACCCGGAAATATGTTCCGCTTAATGACGATAGGATGCCGACTCTTCAGGGAAAATATAAAGTACCGCATCTTGATGGCAAAGGAGAAGCTGATCAATACTTTATTGATGCCGGAGTGCCTGTTACTTTTTTGATTACTTCTTTTTATTGGGAAAACCTGCTCTATTTTGGCATGGGACCTAAGAAGGGTGCTGATGGAAAATTAGCAATTACCTTCCCGATGGGGAATAAAAAATTGTCGGGAATAGCAGCAGAGGATATTGGAAAATGTGCTTATGGAATATTTAAAAAGGGCAAAGAGTTGATTGGTAAAAGAGTAGGTATTGCTGGCGAACAAATCGCTTGTAATGAGATGGCTAAGGTACTTACAAAAACATTGGGCAAGGAAGTTACATACCATGAAATTACTCCTGAACAATACCGTAATTTAGGTTTTCCCGGAGCTGATGACCTTGGAAACATGTTCCAGTTTTTCCGTGATTTTGAAGAGGATTTATCTCGTACCCGCAACGTACAGTTTACAAAAGAGTTAAACCCTGAATTGAAATCATTTGAAATGTGGCTGGCTGAAAATAAAGAACGCATGCCTGTGGAATAACCTCACAATGGTATATTGATGAGGCATTTATACTTTTATGGTGAGATTGCTTCGTGCCTCGCAATGACGGCATTCGGAGTGCAGAGCCATGATGTAAGTACCTGCAATCTCCTCATCGAATCTGTCATTGGTAGTGGGAAGCAATCCCACATCAACAACGGTACATAAAAAATTACATAAAAGATTGACAGATTGCTATCCCGATCCCTAGTGAAAGCAATCTGTTAATCTTTTATGTTATCTGGGATTGAATCAATAGAAAATCTATAATAACTTCCCAAATATTTTTATTCCTTCAGGATTATATTTACCTTTCGTACCTCTTAAACGAGATAACTAAAAACTGATTGAATTCTACATGCAAACAACTTCTCATTTCAGCCAATTACTGCCTTCTGGAATATTAATCTTTTCGTGTATTCTATCCATCATTTATGGTTATGCGTTGAGTATTAATAACATAGTTGTAGTCAGTTTGATCGGGCACGGCTATGCCTTTGATGACGTCAGTCGTTTACCTTGGAAACTCAATCAACCCTTTAGCATTTATTAAAAGAAATAATGATTCTCATGAAGAATAAAATGGTGTCTTATTTAGCGGCTCTCATTGCAATAGGTTTCGTGACCGTTATGCAGTGCAATGGTCAGAAAGCGGTCAAAATACAATTCGACAGTAACAAAGAAGTCTCGGGACAGAAATTTGCGATCAAAGATATTACCCCTGGACTTCCTAATAATTGGGAGGATTACAACTTTGTAGTTTTGGAATTCAAGATTTCAAGCCCACAGCGGTTTCATGTAGGTTTTACTACCGAAAGCGGCTACAATGAACTTCGTGTGATGAGTTATACTCCAAATGGATGGAATAAACTGGCCATTCCATTGCGGTTTTACAAGGCATTGCCGGATGCAGCGCATGATCTGGCTGCCACTTACAACCAGGCACGCTATACGGGATGGGTCAACCTGGGCGGTAAACGAGGTCCGCTCAAAGGAGTTGATTCCATTGGTATCCGAATGAATGTCCCGATCAACAATCCTACTTTTGAATTGCGTTCAATTTCTTTATCCGTAGAAGATCCGGGTGACGTTTATATGGAGACAAAACCCATGTTCGATGAATTTGGGCAATGGAACCTGGGTAATTACGATGGGAAAATCAAATCACTTGACCAACTTAAGAAAGAATGGAATACTGAAGATAAGGAGGTCGTTTCGACAAAAGCATACAATTACTCCAAATATGGAGGTTATCTGAATGCCAAAGTGAAGGCAACCGGTTTCTTCAGGACCGAAAAGATTGATGGACAGTGGTGGTTTGTAGATCCTGAAGGCTGTCTGTTTCTATCTGTTGGAGTTGACTGTGTGAGTCCCGGAGGTGGCGGCAATGCCATCAATATTGATAAACGCAGAAATATGTACAAGGAACTTCCGCCTTCAGGAATTGGCTTTAAAACAGAGCGACCCAACTCTGCCAATTTTGGCACCTGGAATCTTTACCGCCGATACGGCGAGGACTATCCTGAGAAATCCCGCAATCTGATTATTAAGCGAATGGACAAATGGGGCTTGAATACCATTGCCAATTGGTCAAGTTCGGAGGTGATCGATATGAATAAAAAGGCATATATGACCCAGTTGCGTGGGTTAGGCATCGAAAATGGAATAATGGGTTTACCTGATGTGTATGCTCCTGATTTTGCATCAAAGGTAGATGCTGCATGTAAGGCATCAGTAGAATCGAATAAAGAGAATCCCTGGATGATCGGTTATTTTATAGGCAACGAGCCAGCCTGGTTGGAGCAGGAGGACAGACTCTGCGGAATGATACTTGAAGGAGCAGAGAAGCCTTTCAAGAGTGAATTGAAAAAATACCTTGCTGATGGAGACAGTCCCGAACGCAGAAAACAATTTATCTACCATACTTTCAGGATATTTCTTGAAACAGTGAATACAGCTGTCAAACGATACGACCCCAACCATCTGAACCTGGGGATGCGCTTTGGACATGTGCCCGCCATAGAAGTTCAGTCGATATGTAAGGATTTATTTGACGTATTCAGTTTCAATTGCTACGCACTATTTCCCACCAAGGAGTTTATGGATCAGATTCTTGACGGAACAGGCCTTCCAATGATCATTGGCGAATATCATTTCGGTACCGTTGACAGAGGAATAGCCCAGTCGTTATGGCAGGTCAATTCCCAGTTAGAGCGGGGAGTGGCATATAGATATTATACGGAGAGGGCTTATGCACATCCGGGATTGATCGGTACTGCCTATTTTCAATGGGCCGACCAGGATTTAACAGGACGCGGCGATGGCGAAAATTACAACTGCGGTTTGGTTGACGTAACCGACCGCCCTTATCAACACCAGGTGGAGGCTATGATGGAAACTGCCAAACGGTTGTATGACATTCATACTGGTAAAACAAAACCAACAGATACAGCACCTTTAAGAGCGCGTGGACATGGTGCCATTCCTGATTTATGGAACAAATAAACTGAGCTGGTGACTAATTTCAGTCACCTGCTCAGTAAATAATTTAACTCAATAGATAGATATACAATGAAAAAAACATTCTTAAATGCAGTATTCTGCTGCCTGATCGGAATAACTTCACTTTTTGGCCAGAATTCTGAGCCTGTCAAATCCGATAGCTATCGATCCGATAGTTATCGGATAGAAGCATGGATTACCAACGCCGACCGTTCATCATTGTTCGAAAAGCAAGCAGATCCCATCACTTTCGGTACACGTGATTCGCGTCGCGGCACTGCCATTATAATTGATGAAAATCAACCATTGCAATCAATCGATGGTTTTGGGTTTGCACTCACTGGCGGAAGTGCTGAGCTGATGATGAAAATGAGTGCCGCCGAACGCAATAAACTGATTCATGAACTGTTTGAAACTGATGAGAATAATCTAGGTGTCAGCTATATCCGTTTAAGTATTGGGTCTTCAGATTTGAATAGTTTTGTATTCTCTTATGATGATTTAGCTGAGGGTGAGACGGATTTACCTCTCGCTAAGTTCAATTTATTCCAGGACTATAAAGATGTTATACCAGTAATGAAAGAGATTCTGGCCATCAATCCTAAGATTAAAATACTGGGTTCACCATGGTCGGCTCCCAAATGGATGAAGACCAACAACAATGTGAGGGGTGGAGCGCTGAAACCTGAATGTTACGATGTGTATGCCCGTTACCTGGTGAAGTATATTCAATCGATGAAAAAAGAAGGAATTACTATTGATGCGATCACTGTTCAGAACGAGCCTTTGAATTCAAACAACACGCCCAGCATGCAATGGATTGCAAGTGAACAGAAGGATTTCATCAAAAATAACCTGGGCCCTGAGTTCCAAAAGTCCGGTATTACTGCCAAGATTATTTTGTTTGATCACAATCTCGATAGGATAGATTATCCTCTTACGACTTTACGCGATCCTGAAGTGGCCAGGTATGTTGACGGAACAGGTTTTCATCACTACGGCGGCGATTTCAGCGCAATGACTACTTTGCATACTGCCTATCCAGATAAGAACCTCTATTTTACTGAACAGATGGTAGTTGAAAAGCCGGGTAGTGCAACCATCGACATTGCTGCCCAAGTTAAAAGGTTGATCATTGGTGCCACCCGAAACTGGAGTAAAAATGTGATTCTTTGGAACCTTGCTGCCGATCCCTTGAACGATCCGCATACCGATAATGGTGGCTGTCCGATGTGTCAGGGCGCTGTAACCATTGACGGAGATAAAGTTTCACGCAACATAGCCTACTACACCATTGCTCATGCTTCGAAGTTTGTAAGCCCTGGTTCTGTGCGTATCTCCTCGACGAACAAAGGCGATAAGACAGTTGTCATAAATGATGATGAAGAACGCAAAGGATCAGTGCGTGTGTCGGTCCTTGAAAATGCAGATGTTTTACCCAACGTGGTATTTAAAACTCCTGAAGGGAAAATAGTGCTGATTGTCGTTAACGATACTCAATCAACTAATTCGTGCAGGATTCAATACAATGGACAATTTGCTACCTTGCGGCTCAATGCGGGTGCAGTAGGAACTTATATATGGTGATCAGTGATCAGTATCCAGTGATCAGTATCCAGTGATCAGTAAACAGTAAATAAATAATTCAAAAAGAACAAATATAGAATCATGAACAACTTTAAAATTTCTATCGTTTTAGTCCTTTTGGCATCGGGAGCCTTTGCCGCCGACAAGGTCGGGGCCAAAAAATCATTAGCTGCAGTTATTCCTGTCAAAGCGCAGGTATATCAAACGGTAAAAGAAACCGATTTACGCATTTCTAAAACTCCCGATGTACTATTCGAGGACTTTGGACAGCCAATGGAAACACAAGTTTGCGTATTTGTTGATCAATCCAAAACCTTTCAGACCATGGTGGGTATTGGGGGAGCGTTAACCGATGCATCGGCTGAGGTATTCGCCAAATTATCTCCAGAGGTACAGAAAGAATTCCTGATCGCATATTATGATTCTGAAAAAGGAATTGGATATAATTTTGCGAGGACCAACATAGCCAGTTGCGATTTCTCAAGCGACAGCTATGGTTATGTAGCTGAAAATGATTCACTGTTAACCACTTTCAATGTGGCACACGATGAGAAATTCCGCATTCCATTTATCAAACAGGCCATTGCTGCTGCAGGTGGAAAGTTACCTCTATTTGTAAGTCCATGGAGTCCTCCGGCCTGGATGAAAGACAACAACAATCTGTTGAAAGGTGGAAAGTTGTTACCAAAATTCAGACAGGCATGGGCCAACCATTATGTGAAATTTATCAAGACTTATGAATCAATGGGCATTCCGGTCTGGGGTCTTTCAGTGCAGAATGAACCAATGGCAGTACAAAAGTGGGAGTCCTGTGTTTTTACTGCCGAAGATGAAAGAGATTTCGTTAAGTTGTTTCTGGGACCTACCTTACAGAAAGGGGGTCTTGGTAAGAAAAAGCTGATCGCATGGGACCATAACAGGGACCTTATCTTTCAGAGAGCAAGTGTCTTATTGGGCGACCCGAATGCCGCAAAATATATCTGGGGAATTGGCTTTCACTGGTATGAAACATGGACCGGCAGCCAGATGCAGTTTGAAAATCTAAGACGGGTAAATGAAGCATTTCCGGATAAGAAACTCATATTTACTGAAGGATGTGTTGAGAAATTCGGTTTAGACAGGGTAAATGATTGGGCCCTTGGCGAAAGATATGGCTACTCAATGCTCAATGATTTCAATTGCGGAACAGTGGCATGGACTGACTGGAATGTCCTTTTGGATCAAACCGGAGGACCGAACCACGTTGGTAATTTCTGTTTTGCACCCGTTCATGCCGATACTCAGACCGGTAAACTCATTTACACCAACAGTTACTATTACATCGGTCAGTTCTCTAAGTTTATCAAAGCGGGAGCCAAACGTATCAGCTGTTCTTCTAATCGTGACAAGCTTCAATGCACCGCTTTTATCAATCCCGACGGTAAAATGGTGGTGGTGGTTCTGAATACTTCAGACGAAAAGTTGCCTTTTAAATTATGCATTTCAGGAAAAGCAGCTCCTGCAATCAGTCTGGCACATTCAATCATGACTATTGTAATCTAATCTTCAAAAAAGGAATTTAAGGACATTAAGGACTTTAAAGTCTTTAATGTCCTTGTTGAATTTATGAAACTCATTAAAGATTATTCCACGACAATCTCATCAACAAATAGCCACGTGTCCTTTTTTTCAGTTGTGCTGCCTATTGAGGCGATTACCTTAACGTAGCTGGTGGTTACAGGGCCAAAAGATGCTGCAAAATCCTTCAATTGTGTATTTCCTGAAATTGAATCTTTTTCATCCCGAGTACTCGGGACTTCTGCTACCTTATCAAATTTCACCCCATCTGATGAAACCAGGTAGTTCATCTTATTTGGAAGAAAGATGGAATTCCCCGTGTCCTTTAATGTTCCCACAGTGATGCTGTGAATTTCGGTCGGCTGACCTAAGGCGATCACCACTTCCATATTGGTTCCCAACCAGCCCTGCCATTCACCATCAGCATAATTGGTGCTGGCTCGAATGCCGTTTACCAGTGTATATTCGCTTGATCCTTTGTATTCAGGACTCATTGGAATACGATAAGTTACAGGCTTCCCAGTCGCCTTGTTGATATTAAAAGTCTGACTCATAACCTTTCCGACAGGCTGACCGTTTACTAGTGAGATTGCTTTGAGTGTGGAAGTATGTTCGATCAATATAGGTTCAGAATAAACAGGGGATAAATTAGTGGGTTCACTGCCATCAATGGTATAATGAATTTCTACCTTAGCGAGTTCACAATTCAGACTCACTTCAAGTTGATTTTTATCCGGATTATCCCGATAGCTATCGGGATTTGCTTTGGAAGTCACCGCATAAGCGCTTTTTGCAAAGTTGATGCCGGCTTTGTCATAGCGATTCATAAACAATTGAATCCTGCGGGAAAAGTCTTCCCAGTTGCGAACTTCCTTAGGACTCCACAACGCTTCTGCCAAGGCAGCAATACGAGGAAAAACCATGTATTCGGAATGTTTGATATTGGGCACATATTCTGTCCAGAGATTGGCCTGTCCTCCCATTATGTGTTTGGCAGCCTCTGCACTCAACTCCTTGGGCACCGGATTGAAAGCATACACTTTGCTTAAAGGTACATATCCGCCGATTCCAGGTGGTTCCTGGTTGGCTGGCCCCTGTAAATAATCGAAATAACAATCGGAAGTGGGTGTCATCACCACATCATGACCCAGGTTGGCCGCTTCAATACCGCCTTTATATCCCCGCCAACCCATCACTGCGGCTTCGGCGTGCATTCCACCTTCTATAATTTCATCCCATCCAAGCAATACCCTCCCTTTTGAATGGATGAATTTTTCAATACGTTTGATGAAATAACTCTGCAATTCACCTACATTCTTCAACCTTTCTACTTTGAGGCGCTTTCTGCAATCAGGGCATTTTTCCCATTCTACTTTGGTGGCTTCATCACCTCCAATATGAATGTATTTGGAAGGAAAAAGTTCCATTACTTCCGATAGTACATCTTCCAGAAACAGAAAGGTCGAATCTTTTCCTGCACAATAAATATCAGTAACAGGCCAGATACCGCCCGGCAAAACAGTAAACGGTCCTCCGGTACATGATAGATGCGGATAAGATGCCAAAGCTGAAGTTACGTGAGCCGGCATTTCAATTTCGGGTACAATAGTTATAAAACGGCTTTGTGCATAAGTGACCATTTCCCGAATATCATCCTGTGTATAAAAACCTCCGTAGGTAGCCTGTTCACCCATTTGTTGCTTTGGACGTGAGTTCCATGGCTTGTCTTCACGATCAACCCGCCATGCACCTACGCTGGTTAACTTAGGATATTTCTTGATTTCAATTCTCCATCCCTGATCGTCAACCAGGTGTAGATGCAATGTGTTGATTTTATGGATTGCAAGGTTGTCAATCATCCGTAATACATCTTCCTTGGGGAAAAAGTGACGAGATACATCAAGCATAAATCCGCGCCATTTGAAGGTAGGTTGATCAGAAATATTGATCACCGGAACCAGCCAATCTACATTTTCCCTCTTGTCGCTTTCAATTTCAGGGGGCAACAATTGACGTAATGTTTGGAGAGCATAGAAGAACCCTGCAGGTTTGGCCGCTTTGATTTCGATACGCTTTTCAGAGACCTCCAAGGTATAGCCTTCAGGCTCCATCATTGGTTCGGTTAGGAAATAAACCTGGTTTGAACCCTCGTCGCCTCCCACAACAATGTCCAACTTCCAGCCTGTCGATTTTTCCAATAGTTCAGCAAACTGGGCAGCAATAAGCTTCTGTGCGATACTTTCGGTTACCAGTTGGGTGCGTAGGTTGAATTGGAATGAAGACTTGCCCAGCGTCATCTTCTGAGGTTGTGGGATAAGAGATAGTTCCCTTTCGGTAAAGGTTTTATTGGGCTTGCAACTCAAAAGCATGCAGGCCAAAGCCAATATCAGAAGGTGGAATAATACTTTGTTCATGGTTCAGGTTATATAGTTTCCGGCCATTAAATACAACATCCGTAATATATTTAGTATTCCATTTTTTAAACTGAATGAGTGATTGATCCTCATGCAGTTTCAAAGTGCAAGATATAAAAATATGTGCAATAATAATAGGGGAGATATATGAGAATTTTTTTGACGCTGTCAGGTCTACCGACGCTGACAGGTCTTGCCTCTGAACGCCTTAGGGTCTTGCGATTTTTAATCACGATTAATATGAAAATCTCATCAACCCATGCTCTCACCTTCTCTTTTCCCATTCCCCCCTGTCAAACTCTTCATTGATGGCATAGTCGATGCGGTGTTCGTCCATGCAATCTTTCAGAATATCAAGAACCCTGAAATTGATGATAATCTGTTCTGCTTGTTTATAGGGTATGTGAGCTATCCGTGCATATTTACTGAGTGAAATCTTTTCATGATTCTCAAGATAATCCAGCAGTATTTTCTCAGCATCTGAATAGTTGATCAGTATTCCATCCAGGCTTTTTTGATTCTTCCACACCTCAAGCATCACCTTGTTGGCCAGGCGGTTTTCATCATCCTTTCTGAAATAGGCCCACCATTTGCCCTTCTCATCAATGGCATAATGCGGTTTGTTGGCGCTGGATTCAATTTTAACTTCCAGCACTGTCTTGCTGTCAATAAAATGTTGCCGGGTCGTAAATGCAATCATCGGCTTCGAATAGATTCGTGCTGCCGCTTCCACCATATAATATTCCTCCTCCGAGCGCACCCCGGCGATGTGCCCATTGTCCTTTACACCAATGAGTAAGCGTCCCCCATCGGTATTGGCAAAGGCCACCAGAGAACGGGCTATCTTTTTTGAGTCGCTGATGCAGTATTTAAAATCCTGCTGTTGATGCTCGCCCTGCTCGATCAATTTTAACAGATAATTGCTCACCTTCTAAAGAAAGTTTTAAGTTCAAAGTTCAAAGTTTCATGTTCAGGCTAGTCAATTGTTGCATACTTGAATTCTTTACTACTACAATTAATTGTGTTTAAAGTTCTGCATGACAATTGATCCCTTATGCTTTTATTTCTGCAGCTCGAAAGCAACGATTTGCTGTAAACGAATTTAATGTCGTCTTACTGATCAAATGAAACCCGGTTCTCCGACAGTTCCGACAATTCCGACAGTTCCGACACTTAGTTTTTTTAACCTTCAAAGGGAAAGATTAAGGTGATTTTTTGTTATATCCCTAAAATAGGGTCAATTGCTTCCACTCATCTGAACAAAATCAGTTGAGAGGAAATTATAAAAACCGGCTTATTGAACTGTACTTGGCAAAAAACATCCTTGTCGGAACTGTCGGAACTGTCGGAACTGTCGGAACTGTCAGTCCGTTTCCCAGAACTCCAAGACATAAGATGAATATTTCAAATTCTGTTATAGATAGAATCTGCGATCAAGGATACAGATTCGTCATTTCATCCGTAACACGACATTATTGAAATATCAACCTATTATTGCCGTAGCCGGAATCAACATTTAACCTTCGTTAACCTTTGTGTCTTAGTGCCTTAGTGTCTAATCAAAGACTTACACATTTATATGAAACAGCACCCTTACAATGTAACCCAATCCAAAGGAAATGAGGCCGACTATTGTACTGAGAATTACCATTTCGGTAAATCGTTTTCTGAATGGCTGATCATTGGCCACCGAGATGTAATAAGTAAACAGAAATACAACCAATATGGAGTCGAACAATGCGGCCAGCAAAGCTGCAAAGGGAGAGGTGAAGATCAGGTAGGGCGCTACCAGAAAAATCACTGCAATCACATAGGCTATGCCTGTAAACACGGCTGACTTAATGGCCAACTCATTTTTCCCCTCTGTTCTGTTCGATAAATATTCTGAGGTCGACATCGACAAAGCGCCTGCTATACCTGTTATGATTCCTGCCAAGGCAACCAGCTTGGTATTTTGAAGCGCAAAAGTCAATCCGGCCAATGTTCCAAGAATCTCCACCAAAGCATCATTCAATCCAAGAACGATCGAACCCATGTATTTCAGGTGTTCTTCCTGAATTAACCCAAGCAGCTCTTTCTCATGTTGATTTTCATCTTCGGCAACCATCAACGCTTCAGGTACTTCAGTGGCAATTTGAGCGTAATTGATTTGCGCCTTCTCCTCTCCCTTTTCCATTAACTTGAGGCCGAAAGTCAATCCAAAGATCTTTGATATCCAGTAGAATTTAGTGACCTGCCATTTGTTTGGCGATACTTCCACTTTGGTATAAGCTTCCCACAACTTGTAATGTCTCAATTCGTCGGAAGCAATCTGATTCAGTACTTTTTTGTTTTCAGGGTCATGTGTTTGTTGGGCCAGTTTGGTATAAATATGGTACTCGGTTATTTCTCCACGCTGTGCAACAATCAATTGCTTATGGGTTTCCGGAGATATTGGTTTTTTTATCATGATTTAAGGAGCCTTTCAATTTCATTAAATTACTATCCTGAAAAGTACAACAATTTTACTTATAAATGATTAATGCACCAATATTTTATTCAATTACAGAATATTCTTTATCATTTTATTGTCTTTAAATTTGACTTCGTGCATGTTTGATAATTTAACTTTATTTCTAAAAGGTTATAAATATTTTGCAATTTATAACAATATCGTTATATTTGTAATGTCAGCTTTTAGTTTTAAAAGATTATGAAGTTCTCAGAGTTATGCAATTTTAAAACTGGCAGGACTTAAATAATCCTGTATTAATCAAACAAAGATGAAAAAGATTTTGGTAATCATCGAAAAAGGAAGTGATGGGCTATTTAGCGTTTATACACCCGAAACTAAAAGTACTGTTTTAAACGGTCAGGGCAGTACTGTTGAAATCGCTATTAATGAAATGAAAGAAGCAATGCAGGAAGTGATTGAATTATATAAGGAAACCGCTGAAAAGGTTCCTGAAGAACTACAAGAACCTTTTGAGTTCGAATATAAATACGATGTTCCCAGCGTGTTTAATTATTTTGACGAAATTAATCTAACGACATTTTCACGTAAAATTGGTATAAATTCATCGCTTTTACGTCAATATAAAAATGGACTGGCTTATGCGTCAAAAAAACAAGCTGAGAAAATCAAAAACGGATTACACGAACTTGGCAAACAATTAAGTTCTGCCCAGCTATAAATTTAGTATTCCACTTAAGGTTCGTTAAGTAGATTCTCCTGAACGGGGAAAAACACTTCGTGACAAGCTTGTCTATTTTTATGAAACGATTCGGGCAACCTTTCCCAATCGAATAATTCTACCAATAGGAGAACATTGCTCTCACGAATTTTTTCTTTCAGCTCCATCAGTAGTTCAATCGGGATCTTATTGCCATCCTTGGAAATGATTACCAAATCCAGATCGCTGCCATCATGGGCAGTTCCTTTTACCCTGCTCCTATAGGCCCATACCTCAATAGGCAGGGTTACTTCGGAAAACAGATCGATCAACATTTGTTTGTATTTAGGCTTCAGCAGCATTTGTTTGTTGTTTAATGATTTCATCCAGTTCCATTGCATCGGCAATAAATTGGGGCAATAAAATCAAGGTATCTTCTGCAAAATTCACCCCATAATCGTGAGCTGTGTTGTTGCGATTATCACGATACTCATACCAGCGTTCACCTTATATTCTCAATCGTTTCTCAGATTTTACTTCTGCTGAATTAGTTCCTCGTATTTTAATTTTGTATTCGAACAAAATATCTTCAACAGATAAATCTCCTTTAAATAATGTACTATTAAACTCTTCAATTAAATTTGGAAAAGAAACTATTGCATTTACCCTTTTATTTTTATCCAATATCTTTTTATCCCTGAAATATTTTACGGTTGAAATGATCTGATTAACCATGCAGTGAGGATAATCTCGTTCGTTATCAAATGCAGCTTTGAGATTATTTGCATATTTTGTTTCTACAAATAAAATCCAATAATCATCTATACAACTTTCAGGAAACAAAACACATTCGCATTGTTTGTTCTGTTCTCCCTCTTTCTCTAAGGGCAAAGCATTCTCAGAAAATCCATCAAAGCATATAATAATCTCATTTTCATTTTTAATAGATACACAATTAATCCCAACTGGTTTTACTTTCGACATCTCAACATCACTTCTGTTGAATGTTTCTCGCATATCCTTATAATCAGTGATATATAGGTCTTTTGACAAATGAAAAGATAATTTATGCAATGGAAGAATCTCTCTTATCTTTTCCTTCATAATTCCAAATAATCTAACATTTCATAATATTCATCCATTATTTCATTCATCGCATTGTTAAAATAATGTTTATCAACAGTTCCTGTCTTCGGATTCTTTATGCTTTTTAATGTACCTGAATCAATTTCCCACACAGAAACTAGTTTAGGATCTATCCAGGAAGTATTACTTTTCAAATCGGATTGTACATCTTTAGGCATTTTGTCTTTTACATTGTATCCCATCATGCAATTATTTAATGCATATAGAATAAATGGACTATGTGTAGTTATAAGCAATTTATGGTTATGCTCCTTGTCAAGAACTACATTGATAAGATAATACATTAAATCCCGCTGAGTTATCGGGAATAGATTCTGTTCAGGTTCTTCAATAATAAATTGAGTATAATGATAATATATCTGTTTATGGATTGTTTCTAAATTCATTTTCTCTATTAAATCAACTTCATTAGATATCTTTCCAACTTCTTTAAGCCTTTCTACATCAGTTCCATCCAATAATACCTTTATCCTTTCGCGCAATTCAGTCAAAGGTTTAATGGTCATTTTCAATAACTCATTTTCTTTAGCCGACAATGTAGTTTCATTGTATATAGTTTTAGATAAATAATCAACTAAAACCAATAGAGGTGTAACTGATTGTAATCCACTGGAGGCATTATTTAATAATAGTTCTTTCTTGTTTTCCAGAACTATTTTATCGATATCATCTCCATTTTCATTGTGATAGGAAGCATTTAAGTTTAATAGGGAAAATTTATTTTTAGAGGTATACTTCTTTTTGGCTTCGAACCAATCATATAAGAAGTTCATTATGTTGTCATTGGTCTCTTTATATCGGCCAAGATTAGGTATTACAGCTACAAAATTTCGCTCAGCAGGAATATAGATATTCTTATAGTTTAAAAATTCATGACTGCCTTCTGCTTTTTTTATATTGAACTTTTTATCAATTCCTTTGTATGAAATATTTACATAATCACCTTTATATTCGATTAATGAATCTTGATTGAAATAAGACTTATCAATTCGATGAAAATTCATAAACAGTTCAGAAAATTCATACTCAAACTTGCCATCCAAAATAAATCTTTTCTCCGCCCATTGACAATAACTTACGATCTTGGCAATTGTACTTTTTCCACTACTTTGTGGTCCTATGATAACATTGACCTTATTTAAATCAATGCTTACATCTTTTAATGCACCTATATTTTTTATAGTGATCTTTGTCATTCCGAACTCTTTTTCTAATTTCTACAAATCTAATCATTAAAAGCTTCTAGTTTGATTCAAAGAAAATCTTTTCTTCTAAATATCAAGTCAAATTGAATCAGTATTACAAATCATTTTTCTTTATCAGGAATATTACCAAAAGTTTAATATTTAGTAGAAATATCCAACCGAGACTTTATACTGAGTCTTTTAATCCAATGAAGCACTGGTTAATGGCAGAGAGATTTATTATTTTATTTCTATGCTGTCTTTATACAGCACTTCCGGATCCAAATCAGCTTCATTTTCCCATTCAATGGTGTCAAAGCTCAATCTTACAGTATTAAACATGGAGAGTTCCCGAAGTTCTTGAAATATCCCTTTATCTAAATAAGGGTTCATATCAAATGGTCGTTTCTCCCCATTCGAAAAAGTCAAAATGAGATTGTAATTTCCAATTGGTTTTACTCCTTTTACAGCTATATACATCATTTTGTTATTTTAAGGGTTCGATTCGGAGCATAATACATTCGAATAATAATCCCGAAAAACATTGATAAAGTTGGCATATTCAAACCTTTTGTAGGCAAATATACAAATCAAAATATGCTTTAGCAAATAATTTCAAAATGAATAACTAACATTTCGGAGGAGATTTTTCTTGATTCATGCGGGTTTCCAGAGTGCTAAAATCCGATTATCTGCTTCCAAAGTTAACTTATATTATTGTAATACAATTATTTACAATCATTTTTCTATTT
>Ga0209724_1000325_pt1 | contig 48518 bp, 44 predicted proteins | sample grotaG_FD_184143 | JGI IMG/M metagenome (GOLD analysis project Ga0209724, IMG submission 184143) | Glacier valley bacterial and archeal communities from Borup Fiord, Nunavut, Canada, to study Microbial Dark Matter (Phase II) -... | ecosystem: Environmental > Aquatic > Freshwater > Ice > Glacier ... | reverse complement strand
GCGATGGCGCGACCCGCGAAGCGCATGTGGGTTCGTAGGACGGCGCTCCAACGAAGCGCAATCACCGACTACGCAAATGTTAACGAAGGCTGCGCGAGCGACCGCGGAGCTCGATCAAGCCGTGGAACTCGAGCTGGCGAATGCGCTCGCGGGTGAGGTTCGTGATGTCACCTACCTCCTCGAGCGTGTGGCCGCCGTCGTCGGCAACATCGAGCGCACAGGTCTGCTTGAGCTCCCACGGCTCGAGGTCGGGGAAGTTGAGCTTGATCGATCCGGTGTGCGGATTCACATCGAGATAGAGGTGGTGCTTGCACGACACCCACGGACATGGGCGCTGCTCGTTCGAGCACTCCGCGCGCGTGCGCGGACGCTCGGTCTGCTCGTCGTGGTTATTCGCGACTTCACGGAGCTCGATGCTCGTGAGGCGCCGCGCCGCGATCGTGCGAGCGCGCGGCCGCGTGCGACGCGGACGGATCTTGCGACTGGTCGCGGGAACCGACGACGGCATCTCGACTTGATCGAACGCGGGCTCGGGCTCGACGCTGGATAGGAGAGACGACATCGCGAGCGTACCCAGCGGGCGCGTCAGCGGCGGCGTGGTCCCGACGGCAGAGCCGCGGCGCATCGGGAGCGGTCCCGGCTGCGCGAACACCAGCTCGGCCATCGTCATGCGAGGAATCGGCTGCGTGCGCTCCTCAATGAACACCTCGTCGTCGGAAGCGAGCTCGTTGCCATCGACATCGCTGATCGCGGTGCCGGCCGCGAAGAATGCCGGTACAGGCGAAAGCTCCAGCTCGGGTTCGGCGGACGCGCCGAAACCAAACAACTGGAGCTCGGACGTCACAGCCTCATCGAGGAAGTCACGGTCGTCGAAGCTCATCGCTTTAAGTCCCCCACAGATCGAACGGTTGTACAGCGGTCGGCACGCGCTCCCATGCGGGACACCGAGCTCTTCTCGACAAGAGCTGTCTTCATCCTCGTGCACACAGTCAGCGGTCCCAGGTTCTGACGCATACCCTAAACGCACGCATCCGGATTGGGCAAGTACTTCGGCAATTTTGTTGGACAGAGCAGATCTCGGCGTTTTCATGTTGGCAGTGAAACTGCAAAGCGCTAGCGATCCGATCCGATGAAATCGGCGAGCTGGGGAGGCGCGCGAATCGGCGCCGGGCGGCCAAAGCGTGGTGCGATCGCGAGCGAACGCCATCGCGTGCGCCCTCATCTATCGGGATGTCATCCGGTGCATGTCGTCGCGCGTGTCATGCGCGGCACCGGCACGCTTCACGCTCGACATGCGCGCCGTGCGATCGAGCGCGCGTTGCGCCGCAGCCTCGGACGCACCGACTTCCGGATCGTTCATCTCGCCGTCATGGCGGGTCGGCTCGAGCTCGTGGTCGAAGCCGCGGATCGCATTGCACTCGCGCGCGGCATGCAAGGCTTCCAGGTCGCGGCCGCGCGCTGGCTGAATCGTGCATGGGCGCGCAGCGGATCCGTGTTTGCGGATCGCTATCGCGCGCGGCCGCTGATCACGCGTGCAGCGGTGCGTGCGGTGATCGGCGAGGCTCCCGCGGCCGGCTGCCCCTGGATCCGCCGCGGCTGGCCCGAAACGGTGCTGCTCGTCGTGGAGCTGCTACCACCACCACCTACACCACCGCCGATCCGTTTCCGTGATCACGCGACGTGACCAACGAGAAAGGTTTCCTTCAACCGAGCCCGGCGTACGCTGGGCTCGTGCGATCGATTATTTCGGGGCTCGCGCTCGTCTCCTTAGGTTCCTTAGGTTCCTTGGGTTCCTTGAGTTTTGGCTGCGCTCACCACAGTGGGGGCGATAACGGCGACAAACAAGATGCCGGCATTCTCGCGCCGGATGCGTTCGCCGGTCCGTACTCGGACTTTCCGACCGATCCGATCGTCGACACGAGCGGCGCGACGATAGTGCCGGGTGATGTCGCGACGCAGTTCGGTGGAGCCGGGACCGGCGCCGCGGCCGGTGGTCCGTGCATGTTCGAGCCGGAGATCGGGACGATCTATCCCCGCAACTGGATCCGTCCTCGGTTCAGTTGGATCGCCGGCGCCGGCGAATCGATCTACGAGCTTCGCATCACCTCGCCGAGCCAGGTCAATGCGATGATCGTCTACACGACGAGCACCGTGTGGACGATGCCGCCCGCGATCTGGGAGACCTTACGCGTTCACTCGGTGAGTTCGCCGCTCACGGTCACCGTGCGCGGTGCGGCCTCCGATCAGACCACGGTCACGACCATCGCGGTCGGCTCGACCGGTGATGTTCAGATCGCACCCGTCGATGCACCGGGCGCGATCGTCTACTGGACCACCACGAACGCGCGCCTCCGTGGCTTCAAGATCGGCGACGAGACAGTCAAGGACATCATCACGCCGAGCCAGGCCGCGACCGCAGCCTCGAGCACGGGTGCGAAATGCATCGGCTGTCACTCGTCGACGCCGGACGGCACCTACGTCGGCTTCTCGTCGAGTCAGCAGGCAGGCACCGGCGATCCGACGATGCTCGGCCTCCTCACGACGGACAGCGCGCCGGTCGCGCCGCCGTTCCTCACACCTGCCGCGATCGCGATGATGCAGCGGCTGAATCAAGAAGAGCCCGTGTTCTCCAAGCTGCACTGGGCCAACGGCGACCACGCCGCAGTCACGATGTATCCGGTAAACGGCAAGTTCGAAATGATGTGGACCGACCTCGAAGCCACGTCGACCGCGCAAGGCCAGGGGTGGGACATCATCGCGCGCACGGGAGAGGCGAATCCCGCCGCCTCCGCGTCGTTCGCACACACGACTGACACCCTGCTCTATGTCAGTTCTTTGCACGTGAGCTCCGGCGTCAGCGTAGACCACGGCGACCTCATGACCGTGCCGTACAACAGCCACGCGGGTGGCACGCCGACCGCGATCGATGGTGCGAACACGACGGCGTACAACGAGTACTACCCGACGTTCTCTCCCGATGACACCTATGTCGCGTACAACCGCGTGGCCGACGGGCAATCGAGCTACAACAACAGCCAGGCCGAGGTGTTCGTCGTCAAGGGTGCGGGCGGCACACCGACGCGGCTCGCCGCGAACGATCCACCGTCGTGCGGCGCGAGGACCAGTCCGGGTGTCACGAACAGCTGGCCGAAGTGGGCGCCCGGCGCGTCGGACGTCGCGGGCCATCGCTACTACTGGCTGACGTTCTCGTCGACGCGCGGCGCCGCGGGGAACCCGCAGCTCTACGTCACGCCGGTGATCGATGATGGCGCGACGCTGCGCACGTACCCGGCGCTCTATCTGTGGAACCAACCCGCCGCCGAGAACAACCACACGCCAGCGTGGGACAACTTCGGCATCCTCGAGTAGTTGGCGCGCTCGAGCATCGACGCGCAGACGAGGCACGTAGTATCTCGAAGCGTAGAAACCGCGCCAAGCGCGAACCGCGAGAACGTTCTTACTCGCGGTGGCTGCTCGAGCCCGGCCCCTGGCCCTGCTCGCTGCCGCCGCCACTCTCGTCGGGCTCGCCCGGCACCCGATACTCTTCGTTCAACCACTTACCGAGATCGACGAGCTGGCACCGCTCGGAGCAGAACGGATACACCTTGCTGCCGCCTTTGTTCGCGGCCTTTTTACACACCGGGCACACCGGGCACGTCGCGCTCATTCCGACCGTAACCCGAGCGCAGCTCGGCGGGCTTCCAGGTAGCTGGGAGAGACGCCGAGCTCGGCAGCCGCTGCGTCGCGATCGCCGACCTGACGACCGAGCGCCGCGACGATCGCACCGGCTTCGGCGACATCGACGACATCGCGCAGCGGACGCGGCGCGCTGATCGCGGCACCGGCGACGCGCGTCGAGACCATCGAGGCGGTTAGCTCGGTCGCACCAGCAGCGAGCACGAGCATGCGTTCGATCTCGTTCTCGAGCTCGCGAATGTTGCCAGGCCACGGATACGCCATCAACCGTGCGAGCGCACCAGCGGAGAGCCGCGGCGGGGTGCCGTTCGGCGTGTGCTTCTTCAAGAAGTGACCGACGAGGCGCGGGATATCCGAGACGCGCTCGCGCAGCTGCGGCACGGTGATCTTGAGAACATTGACGCGATAGAACAGGTCCTCGCGGAACTGCTTGTGCTGGACCATCGTCTGGAGGTCCTTGTGCGAGGCCGCGACGATGCGCACGTCGACGCGCACGGGCTTGGTGCCGCCGACCGGCATGAACGTGCCCTCTTGCAGCACGCGCAACAGCTTCACTTGCAGCGCGGCGGACATGTCGCCGATTTCGTCGAGGAAGAACGTACCGCCATCCGCGGTCTCGAACAGGCCCTTCTGATCTTTCACCGCGCCGGTGAACGAGCCGCGCTGATGACCGAAAAGCGCGCTCTCGAGCAGGTTGTCGTTGAATGCCGAGCAGTTCTGAACGACGAACGGCTTCTTCGCGCGTGGCCCGTGATAGTGGATGGCGCGCGCGATCAGCTCTTTGCCGGTGCCACTCTCGCCGTGAATGAGCACGGTCGCTTCGCTCTTCACGACCTTCGTGAGGAGCTTCACCACTTCGCGCACCGCCGGCGCATCACCGACGATCTCGGTGAACGGATGCGTCCACGTGGTCGGCGGAATGATCGCGGGTTGGGCGCGCTCGCAGGCGCGTGCGGCGGCTGTCACGAGGTCCGCGATCCGTGCGATCGCGAGGTCATCGAGAGCGGGCACGGCCGCGGCCATCGCCGCGGCTTCGGCCGTGATGCCGGTTATCGCGGTGATCGATTGCTCGAGGGTCGACGCGTCGACCTGATAGCGGCCACCGGACGAGTACACGAGCCCGGTCGGCTTGCCATCCCCTCCGCGCACCGTGCACGCGACGATCGTCAGGCCGGCATGATCGCGATGCACGATCGCGATCTTCGCGGCACCGGCGAGCGCTGCGGCTTCGCGCATCGAGCCCGCGTAGTCGGGGCTGATCTTCATGATCGTCTCCGCCGTCAGGTTCGACGTGCGGTCGGCGCCATCGCCGTTAGCCTCGGCGAGGCCGAGCTCGAGGCCCCACCAGCGACGCAGTAGATCTCGCGCGAGCGCGACTTCAGCGAGGGTGTCGAACGTGAGTGCCAAGGGGAAATCGACTATAGCCGTGGATCACGATGTCGACCATCGCCCGGGCGACACCTCGCGCGCACGCCCGTCGCGCTGCAGCTTGCCGAGGTGTGCGAGGAGGACTCGCTCGGCGAGCGGCCATAGTATCCGGGGCGTATCGGCGTACGCGGTCGCGACCAAGTCGCTCGAACTAGCGGCGCTAGGCCCTAGCGCTGCCGCTACTTTTGCCTCACGCATCAGGCGGTGCGCGATGTACTCGCGCAGCTTCGCGTGACCATCCGGAATCGAGGGGCCGTGTGCCGGTAGCAACACGCTCTGAGGCCTGGCGAGCAATCGCTCGAGCGAGGCGAGGTACACGGTCATATCGCCTTCACTCGGGTCGATGAGGATCGTGCCGAGCCCGGCGACCATGTCGCCGGCGATCGTGAAACCGGGCTGCTCGAAACAGAGGTGCCCGTCGGCGTGGCCGGGTGTGAACACGCACGACAGGCTCCCGACCTGCTCGCCATCTTCGAGGATGCGCTCGATCCGGAGCTTTGGCAGCCGCCGGATCGTGTTCGCGTGGGCCGCGATCGGTGCGCCCCAGCGATCCGCGAGCGCCCGCGCCCCACCGGTGTGGTCGCCGTGGTGGTGGGTGAGCAGCACGAGGCCGACTGCGACGCCCGCCGATGCGATCGCAGCATCGAGCACGGCCTCCTGATCGGGGTACGGCGAGCCGGGATCGACCGCCATCCAGGGCCCGGCGTCGGGTCCGACCAGGTATACATTTGTGTGCGCGGCGGGTGGCAACGTGGGGGTTCGCAACGCAAGCACGCGAATCCCCGGCGCAATCTGCCGCAATACGGGCGGGTCGCTGCCAGGACTGACGGGTGACGCACCGCGCACCTGTTCGTACAGACTGTCTACGCTGGACTCACCCATGGATCACCCAACAAGAGGATGACGCAGACGTTGGCATCTCTTAAACTATAGCCAAGCAGCTTCCATGGTCAGTGTCACTGCACGGAAGATTCGTGAGCTCGGTCTAGAGCGTCCTGGCGGAGCCAGCGGACGCATCTATACGGGCTACCTCATCTCGTACCCATATATCGGGCGCGGCATGGTGATCTTTCGCGATCCACACGGCCATCGCATGATCACGACGCCGGTCAAGCGTGTGCTCGGCGAGCCCGGTGGCAAGATGATCTACGTCGAGACCGAGAACAGCGTTTACCGCCTCGAGATCCACGGCGAGCCGCTGTTCCCGATGCGCGCTGCGGGCGAGTAGCGGGACTCTAAATTTTTTCGCCGAGCGCTCTGACCTGCGCGGGCGAGAGCTGCGGCGTGAAGATCATCGGCAGCTCGTGGACCGGCGCCTTCGCGCGCGCCCGGATCTCGGTGAGGTACGCAGCGTTCAACGCGTGACGATCGCGCGAGAGCCGCGCTTGCTGCACGAGCTCGGCGAGCGGCGACGCAAGATTCGGTTCTGCGACGAGCGCTTCGAGCACCTGCGCGACTGGCGAGCCCGGTGGAAAGTGCTCGGGATAGACCTGGTTCACGATCACGTGCTGGGTCACGATCCCGATCGCGGTGAGCTTTTCCTCGAGCTCGATCGCTTCGTTGACCGGCATCTCTTCGGCGAGCGTCACGATGATCGCAGCGGTTCGCTCGGGGTCGGTGAGCAGCAGCTTGAGCGTGCGCGCATCGCGCGTGAGCGGACCATCGGGCACGGTCTCGGTGATGACCCACGGAATCTTGAGCATCGAGACGGAGTGACCCGATGCGGGCATGTCGAACACGAGCGTGTCCCAAACATCGTGCCCGCGCTTGGTCTCTTCGGTGTGGAACCACGCCTTGCCAATCAGCGCGTAATCGTCGAGCCCGGGAATCGCGCGCAAGAACGCCTTGGTGATCTTGTTCTCGAAGACCATCTCGTACACGGACTTGAACTTGAGGATCATCAAGCCGTACTCCTCGAGTGCGGCTGCCGGGTTCGTGTTCACTGCCGAGAGGTTCGGTGCGAGCTCGGTAACATGCGTACCGACCGCGGGCTTATCGAAGTAGCTACCGAAGCGATCGTTCGCGTTGGTCTCGAACAGCAGCGTCTTCTTGCCACGCGCCGCATTCTGACCCGCGAGTGCGGCGGCGAGCGTGCTGCGCCCGACCCCTCCCTTGCCGAGGACGAGGACCAGGCGCTTGTCGGAAATATCGATAGATGTGGGCGAAGTGGGCGAAGTGGGCGAAGTGGCGGTCACGGCTTCGGTTCGTCCTCTACAACAACTGCCACGCCACTGGCCTCTGCGGTACGCCAACCGAGCAACTTCCGCAGGGTCCAGATGCCGTCGTCGGGGGTGATATCAACCTGGATGTTGACGACCTTGTCGGCGCCAAGCGCCTTGGCCGAGACCAGCAACATCTTGTTCACGACTTCGTCGAGCGAGACATGGCCAGGGATCGGGATGAACAAGATATAGGCGCTGGTCACCTGCGCGTGGACCACCGCGATCGGGCGCAGATGTGGGCCGACGTACACGCTCTCGGGCTGTACTCTCACAGTCGAGATCGACGAGCAGCCAGCGCACGTTGCGACGATGGCGAACACGACGCCTCGCAAGCCGCGCGACAACATTGAACGCAACCTAACACGATGCCTGCCACGGTTTAATGTGGCGGCGAGAGTGATGGTAAGATTTCACGAGTGGCTCGGAGGCTCGCCTTGATAATGTTTGCGGCGTCCGTGATCGCGGCACGAGTGCCTGCGTTCGCGCAACCCGCACCTGCGCCCGCCGGCGGCCCGGAGGAAGCGCTCGATAAAAGGATCGCGGTGTGGAAGTTCGATGCGCTCGGTATCGATGCCGAGATCGTGCAGCGCCTCGAGACCTTGTTCCGGCTCGAGCTCGACCGCCTCGATCGCGTGCCGCTGCCGAGCCGCCGCGATATCGAATCGAAGATTACCGCCGCCGAACAAAACTGCACTGGCGAAGAGAAGTGCCTCAGCGTGATCGGCAAGCGCTTGAATGTCGACTATGTCGTCACCGGTACGGTTGGCTCGCTCGGCGACAACTACGTCCTCAACATCAAAGCCGTCGAAGTCGCGACCGGCAAATCACAGAAAATCCAGAGCCCGCCGCTCAAGGGCAGCCCCGACGAGCTGATCGAAGGCGTGCGAGTTGCGGCCTACAGCCTGCTCGCGCCGGACCAGCTCCACGGCTCGCTGCAGATCCAGAGCGACCTCGTCGGCGCGAACGTCACGCTCGACGGCAGATCGGTCGGTCGGACGCCGCTCCCCAACCAAGGCGTGCTGGCCAAGCTCGCGCTCGGCAAGCACAAGCTCCATGTCGAAGCGAAGGACTACGCGCCGTTCGACGACGACGTCGACGTCCACTTCCAGAAAGTCAGCCCGGTCGTCGTGCGCCTCGTCGGCTCCACGCAGATCGTCGCCACCGGGCGCACCGTCACGCAAGAGCGCAACCCGATCTACGAACGCCCGTGGTTCGTCATCACCGCGGGTGTGGTCTTCGTGGCGATCGCGTACGGCATCGGACACAGCAACGGCAAGGTCGAGTGCACCAAGTTCCCGGGCGGTACGGGATGTTGAAACAGCTCTTTGCGGGCTCGCTGATGCTCGCGATCGGCGCACCCGCGTTCGCGGAGCCCAAGACGATCGCGGTCGCTCCGCTCTCGACCCTTGGCGCCGATGAGAAATCTGCGACGACCAAGCAGATCCTGAGCGACATCGAAGCGGCGATCGGCAGCTTCGGCAACAAGGTGGTTTCCGCGGCAACTGTCGCGACCGCGATCGACAAGGCGAAGAAGCCGCAGCTCAAGACGTGCGAGGGCGATCCCGGGTGTCTCACCGAGCTCGGCAAGCTCGTCAACGCGCAGGTCGTGGTCTCCGGTGAGGTCGGCGGCCTTGGAGAGTCGAAGGTCATCTACTTGAGCGCGACCGATGTCGCGACCGGAAAAGAGCTGCGCTCGACCACGCTGACGTTAGGCGGAAAAGATGGCGGCAAGGATGGCGGCGCAAACGGTGCGGCGATCCGGCTGCTCGATCCCGACAAGTATCGCGGCACGCTCCACTTCGCGATCGATGTCAACGGCGCGACCGTGTTCGTCAATGGTTCGAAGGTCGCACCCGGCGAGCATGGCGAGCTCGCGATGGCGGTCGGCACGCAAGCGGTGCGCGTGACCCATCCGCAGTATCACGACTTCATCAAGTTCATCGACGTGACCTACGGGAAGACCACCGAGGTCCCGATCAACATGCAGGAGTACCCGATCGTCGAGCACGACGTGACGGCACGGGCAACGAGCCACGACCATATCGTAATCACCGAAAAGCCGGTGTGGCGGCGCTGGTACGTGCTTTATCCCACGATCGTGGTCGTCGGCGTCGGCGTCGGCATCCTTGCCTACGCAATCGCGCACAAGTTCCCAGCCTACGACGAGTGTCGGATGACCAACGGCGACCCCTGCAAATGATCTCGGCTCCGCACGTACGCACGTAGGCGCAAGCGTCGGTGGCGACGAGATGCCCGTGTGATTCTCGGTGCGCGGCGGCGCATCGTACTGGAGTTACTTGAGCATCGCGACGAGCTGATTGAGCTGCTTGTTCGCGGCTTCGAACTTCTGCTCGCCAAAGCTCGTGATCACCTGCGAGAGGATGCCGCCGAGCTGCTGATTCGTCGCGTCGTCTTGCTTCGCCGCTTTGATCTGCCCTTGCACGCGCGCCATCTTGAACTGGATGAACGACCGGTTGATCTGGATCGAATCGACCATACCGACGAGCTGATTCGCGACGAAGTACGCCTTGCTCGTATCGTTGTCGTTGAGCGCCTTGCCAGCCTCGCTCTCCATTGCTTGCGCCGGGCCCGGGAGGTCTGCGGTGAGCAGGCCCTTCTTCGCCATACCCGCACGCGCCCGTGCGATCAGATCGCTGACTTCCTTCTTCGAGTAGTTGCCGCCCTTGGTCGGGGCTTGCTGGATGATCATCGGTGCGGGGCTCGTCGCGCACGAGTCTTTCCAGCGCTGCGCGAGCTCCGAATCGCGCTGGATCAACGACTTCTCGCGGTCGGCGATCGCACGCTCCCGGAGGGCCATTTGCGACTCGCGGTTCGCGACCTCGGCCTCGCGCGAGGTGATCTGCGCGGTGCGATCGCCGCTCTGCTTCATCGCGGCGATGTTCGAGTTGATCTGCGCGAGCTCGCTGGAGTTCGAGTCCTTGAGCTGGCTATCGATATCGGCCTTCTTCTTCTTCGCCTCGCTCGCATCGCCGCCGGCGGACTCGATCTTCTTGATCTCGAGATCCACCTCGGTCGCCTTGGTCTCGAGCTCCTGGCGCTTCTCGAGTAGCTTGTCGCGGCGCGACAGCAGCTCCTGCTGTGCCTTCAACGCGGCCGGATCGGGACCCGCATCGGCGTCTCCCTTGGCCTTGCAGCCAGAAAGCCAGGCCGCAGTCAGGGCAAACGTGAGGACAATCCCTGCGATCCGCATACCCTCTGATTGTACGAGATCCGCGCGCAGCGCGCCGAGTTTTGACCGTAGAGTGAAACCGATGCTGCTGTATCAGGACCCTCGCGCTCCGAATCCCCGGCGGGTGCGGATCTTCCTCGCAGAGAAGAGCGTGGCCTACGACACGATCGAGGTCCTGATCGCCACCGATCAACACCTCAGCGTCGAGTACCGCCGAAAGCACCCGCTTTCGCTCCTCCCGATCCTCGAGCTGGGCGATGGCCGGATCATCCGCGAATCGATGGCGATCTGTCGCTACATCGAGGAAGTCCAACCCGAGCCGAACCTGTTCGGCGTCGACGCGTGGGAGCGATCGCAGATCGAGCAATGGAACCGCCACGCGGAGCTCGAAGTGTTTCTGCCGATCATGCAGATCTTCCGCAACACGAGCTCCTACTGGCAGGGCCGGATCAAACAAGCCCCCGAGTTCGCGGTGATCATGAGCGAGATCCTCCACTCACGCCTCGACTGGCTCGACAAGGAGCTAGCGACCCGGACCTACATGGCGGGCAACCGCTTCACGGTTGCCGACATCACCGCGATCTGCGCGATCGATTTCGGCAAGGCGTCGAAGATTCGGCTCCAGCCCGACAAGCATCCGAACCTGATCGCCTGGCACGCGCGCTGTGCCGAGCGCCCCAGCATGAAGGCGTAGCCGCGATGGAGCGCCGAGCCTACGGCTTGGTGTAGGCGGCGACGGCTTTTTGAATCACACGCATCGCTTCCTCGACGTCATAAAACTCTTCGACCTCGACGCGCTTGTCCTCGAGGATCTTGTAGTCGCGGAAGAACTGGTCGAGCTCGCGCATCACGTGCGGCGGAATCTCGGCGAGCTTCCGGTAGTGCGAGAATGCGGGATCATCGACGCATACTGCGATGATCTTGTCGTCGCCTCCCTTGTCGTCGGTCATCCGCAAGCCGCCGATCGGCCGGGCACGCACGATCGTGAGAGGCTCGACAGGCTCCTGCATCAGCACGAGGATGTCGAGCGGATCTTCATCGTCGCCGAGCGTGCGCGGGATGAACCCGTAGTTCGCGGGATAGTGGACCGCGCTGTACAGCACGCGATCGAGCCGCAAGAGGCCGGTCGGTTTGTCGACCTCGTACTTGAGGTGCGAGTTGCGCGGAATCTCGATGACCGAAGGCAGCCACGCGGCAAGATCAGCCGGAAGCTCGATATCGTGGACGGGATGCATACCCTGCATGCTCCTCTTATATGGGCCGCGCCGCGAGCTGACCACACGCGGCGGCGACATCACTACCGCCCGAATATCGACGGTGGTTCGGCAGACCGAGCGCGGCTCGGTACTCGGCTTCACGCCATGAACGCGCGAAGGAATCGCCCGGGCCGATCGCGTTGTACGCGATGATGGAGAGGCGCGGCGTGCGGCCGGTATCGGTCGCGAACTGGCGTGCGAGGTCGGCGAGCGCACGCGCATCGGCATCGGAGTCGTTGACGCCGGCGAGTAGCGTGATCGCCCACATCGGCGAGAGGCCGGTGATGCGTGCGTGATCGGCGGACGCGGCGATCACGTCGGCGAGCGTGTGCGCCTTCGCGATCGGCATGATCGATTTGCGGCGCTCGGACAGTGCCGAATGAATCGACAGGCCGAGCCGCACGCGCGGCGCATGAGTCGCGAGCTTGCGAATTCCGGCGGGCAGCCCTGCGGTGCACACGGTGATCGCGCGGCCATCAATGCCGAGCGCACTCGGCTCGGAAAACACCGCGATCGCTTCGAGCACCGCATCGAGGTTCGCGAGCGGCTCGCCCATGCCCTGGAACACGACCCCGTGGACCCGGCCGTGCGGGAGCCGCGCGCGCACGACGCGGACCTGCTCGACGATCTCCCAGGATTCGAGGTTGCGCTCGAGACCGAGCTTGCCGGTCGCGCAGAAGGCACAGCCGAGCGCGCAGCCCACCTGCGAGCTCACGCACACGCTGAACCGATTCGGATTCTCGAGCGGGATGCGCACGGTCTCGAACCGCGCGCCATCGGGACCCGCGAGCAGGTACTTCACGAACGGATCGATCGTGCTCGGGGTCTCGGCGACGACCTCGAGCGCGGGGATTTCGCCTGCCGCGCGGACCGCCTCGGCCGCGACCCGACGAATCGCGCCGGTCGCGGCGATCGGGTCGCCGCGGTGGACCTGCGCGACCATCTTGCGCGCCTCCGCCACGGTCACGATCGGAACGCGGGCCGCCAAGTTCTCCGGCGTGATGGCTTGCAGCGCGAGCATTAATCGGCATTCCAAGGTACCTTAGTTTGGTGGAGTATCCCGAGGTGATTCGCGTCTTTGCGACCTCCCAAGACCCTGATTTCGATGGGCCTTGGCAGTCCAGGACACCATCGACCAGCACTGGTTCTGCGGTGGTCATCGGACCGAACATGATGCTCACAGGCGCGCACGTGATCGCGAACGCGACATTCCTGCAGGTCCAGAAAGTTTCGGCTCCCGACAAGGCGATCGCGCGCGTTCGCGCGGTCAGCCACGATTGCGACCTGGCGCTGCTCGAGGTCATCGAGCCCGCCGGATTTCTCGATGATATCGAACCTGCGGAGCTCGGCGAGATGCCGAGGCTGCGCGATGAAGTCGCGGTGGTCGGGTACCCGGTCGGTGGCGAAGAAATCTCGATCACCGAAGGCGTCGTCTCGCGCATCGAGGTCCAACGCTACAGCCACTCGCAACGCCACCTGCTCGCGGTCACGGTCGATGCCGCGATCAACTCGGGCAACAGCGGCGGTCCGGTGTTCGGCGACGGCAAGGTCGTTGGCATCGCGTTCCAGAAGCTGACCGGTGCGGACAACATAGGCGAGATGGTGCCGCCGCCGATCATTCGCAGTTTCATCGACGGGGTGAGCAAGGGCAAACGACCCGAGATTCCTGCGCTCGGCATCACGACGCAGAACCTCGAGAACCCGTTGCTGCGCAAGCGGCTCGGGCTCTTCGGCGACGAGAAGGGCGTGGTCGTCCTTCACGTCGATCACGCAGGTTCGGCCGATGGCGTGCTGCAACCGCGCGACGTGATCACCACGATCGACGGCTTGCCGATCGCGAACAACGGCACCGTGCAATTTCTCGGGCGCCATCGCACGCGTTACGATGTCGTGCTCGGCAATCGCTACATCGGCGACAAGATGAAGCTCGATATTCGCCGCAATGGCACGCTGCTCGCCGTCGAGGTCACGCTCGCGCGCTGGACTCCGCTCGTGTCGCGCGCGCGCTATGACATGCCGCCGGAGTACTTCGTCTACGGCGGGCTCGTGTTTCAGACGCTCACGCGCGACTACCTCGCGACGTGGGACAAATGGTGGAACAAGGCGCCGAAGGAGTTCCTCAACTACTACTACCTCGGCTATCGCTCGCCCGAGCAACACGAGGTGGTGATCCTCACGAAGGTGTTAGCCGACGAGATCAACATCGGCTACGGCCACTTGTACGACGAGGCGATCGCGACCATCAACGGTCGGGCACCGCTCGACATGCAGGACTTCGTCAAGGCACTTACCTCGGCCCATGGAGTCGTCGAGATCACGACGACCTCGGGCGGCATGATCATGATGGATGCCGACGATGTTCGAAAAGCGCAGCCGCGGATCCTGGCGCGCTATCACATCCCTCGCGATCGCACGGAAGGCCTGCCCGGCTCACCGCCTTCGCTCCGCGCGGTCCCCTGAGTACGGGCTAGCTCAGCTCGATCAACGTATCGCCGGTATCGACGGCCTGGCCGGCCTGCTTGTGAACGACCTTGACCGTGCCGCCGCGCTCGCTGATCAGCTCGTTCTCCATCTTCATGGCCTCGAGCACGAGCACCGCGGTGCCGGGCGGGACGACCGCGCCGACCTCGACGAGGACCTTGACCACTTTACCGGCGATCGGTGCGCGGAGGATCTCACCGCGCGCTTGGCCTTCGGGCTTGGCCGCCACGGCGAGCTTGCGCTGAGCCGCATCCTCGACGAAGAGCACGGTCTCGCTCGCCCCGACCGAGGCGGCGACCTTGCCTTGGAGCGCCGGCCGCTTGTCGAGATCGACCAGGTAGTTCTTGCCGTCGAGCACGATCGACCACGTACCCGGGCGCACCGCTCTGGCGTCCACGAGGCGGGGCTGGCCATCGATCGTGAACCTGAACATGCCGTCCTCGAGCGGCCCCTCGACCGAGACCGTGCGCTCCTGCGCACCACTCGCGCCGGGGTGCGTGACGATCAGCTCGCGTTTCATGCGGGCGCTTATACACGCGTTGTCGCTCGGCCGCGATGCGTGGTACCTGGGTAGTCTCGTGGCCCCGCGACTGATCGACGTACTGCTCGAGCGACGAATCATCGTCTGCGTTGGGTCTGGTGGCGTGGGTAAGACCACCACCGCAGCGACGCTCGGACTCGCGGCCGCCCGGCGTGGCAAGAAGGCACTCGTCCTCACGATCGATCCGGCGAAGCGGCTCGCCAACTCGCTTGGCCTCTCCGAGCTCGGTCATAAAGTCCAGGAAGTGAACCCGGCCCTGGTCGGAGCGAATGCACCGGTCGCCGGCGGCAAACTCTTCGCGATGATGCTCGATCAGAAGCAGGCGTTCGACGAAGTTGTCCAGCGCCACGCGAAGGATCCGGCGGCGGTGCAGCGCATCCTCGCGAACCCGGTCTACAGCCAGATCAGCGGCTCGCTCGCCGGCGCGCAGGAGTACGCCGCGATGGCGAAGCTCCACGACTTCGATGCCGAAGGTATCTACGACACGATCATCGTCGATACGCCCCCGACCGCACACGCGCTCGATTTTCTCGATGCGCCGCGCAAGCTCTCGGAGGCGATCGATTCGCCCGCGATCGAGTGGTTCCGCAAGCTGCAGGGAGGCTCGGGCTCGGGCTGGTCGCTGGTTGGCAAGACCGGCTCGTTCGTGATGAAGCGACTCGCGAAGTTTGTCGGCTCGAAGTTCATCGATGACATAGGTGTGTTCTTCACCGAGTTCAACGACATCCTCGGCGGCTTCCGCAAGCGCGCCGACGAGACGTTCACGCTGCTCCGCCAGCCGCGGGTCGGGTTCATCCTCGTCGCCTCGCCCGAGGCGATGGCGGTGCGCGAGGCGCTGTTTTTCCACGAGCGGCTGCTCGCCGCGAAGATGCCGTTCGTCGGCTTCGTCGTGAACAAGGTCCATCCGAGCCGGCCGGTCACCGCGGATGTCACCGCGATCGCGGCCGCCCTTGCCGCGCTACCGAGCATCACCGCACTCGGTGTCTCGGGCACCACGCGTACGATGGCCGCGCAGGCCTTGATAGCCGCGCATTCCGAGATCGAAGTGCTCGCGCTCGCCGACCGGATCGCGATCGGCAAGCTCTTGGCAGCCGGGGGCTCGAGCTCGTTACTCGTCGAAGTTCCGCTCTTGCGCGACGACGTGCACGACGTCGACAAGCTCGTCGGGCTCGAACAGTACCTGTTCGCGTAGTCTAATTCAGCGCTTTCGCTTCGCACTCAGCAGCGCGAACGGATCGAGCTTGTCGGCGAGTTGCACGGGCGCACCGACGATGATCACGACACCCTGATCTTTACGCTCGACAAGACTGATCGTGCCGTCGAGTGCGAGCCAGCGCGTGCGATCCATCGTCTGCTCGAGCGTCGCACCGGGAGACATCGCATCGATCGCATGCTCGAGCGCGGCCTGAGCCTCTCGCGCATCGAGCTCGGTGTCCCATTCGAATCGGGCGATGCCGATCGCGCGGCGTGCGTTCCTCTCGCCGGACTTCGCGAGCACGATCGCGCGATCCCCGCCCCAGCCTGCCGCAGCGCGCATCGCGGTCTCCTCGCTCACGCCGTGCGAGCGCAGGAACGACCGCACACCATGCTCGCCCCACACTTCTGACCCGGTCACGTCGTAGCCCGAGAGCGGCGAGCTGCCGACCATGACCGCGATCGGCTTGTCGTCGGCAAGATACTTCTCGGGGTGGAGGATCTGCTCCATCGATCGCGGTGGACGCTTGAACGCGGCATCGACCGCCGACCACGGTCTGGTACGGCGCAGCGCCGCGACGAACGCGAAGCCGTCGCGGTACGGCGACAGCATGCCTTCCCGAATCGCGAACGGCACCTCGGCCAGCGAATCGTGCTCGTCACCCGGCTCGTTCATCGCCGCGACGACCGCTGCAGTCGCTTCCGGCACCGACCACGGTGACTGCGCGCCTCGCCGCGCGAGCACGACCTCGAGCATCAGCGCGATGCCGTCACCCTCGACGAGCGCGTGGCGTGCGGCGAGGGCATCGGTATCGTCATCGGGCAGCTGCTCGAACTTCTCGAGATCGAACGCTTGGTCCTGCAGCCCGTGATCGAGCTCGTGCGCGAGCACCATCTCGGCCCACTGTGGATCCGCTTTCTTCGGATCAGAGCTGACCTCGAGGATCGTCAGCTGCTTGAGCTTCGAATCGTAATAGCCCGCGATCTGATCGGTGAGCAGATCGACGAGCTTCGCACCGTAGTCGTAGTCGAGCGGGACCAAGCCCCAGCGTTGCAAGGCGAGCGTCCGGATCGCGGTCTCGGCGACGGTCTTGCCGTCGTGGGCTTGTTCGAGCAGGCGTTTGCGCAGCTCGGTGCGATCAACATGTTCGTTCGGGATCGGATGCTTGAGCCTCAAGCCACGAACGTGGGCGACCTCTTTGACCAGTACATCGGGATCGGGGTCCGCGTATGCGACACTCGCGAGCAGCGTCACTACCAACATCGCGCGAGCCATGACGCCGCCAGCATGACACGTCCGTGTGGGCGTGCACCCGCAAGCACGAGTGACAACCTGCGCTGGCTGGCCGTACCGATCGGAGCCTACGCCCTCGCTCGTCATCAAGACCGCGAGCGACGAGCCGATCGCGCCGCCGATGCTTGCGATCACGCCACTCACTTACATGATCCAGGCCGAGGATCACACGTGGTTGATTGCCGAGATGTGGCTCGGTTCGAGCGCGTCGTGGGTCGCCACCACGCGGCTGGTCCTGCGACGCCGACGTTCACTCGAAATGAAGCCGCGCGCGATCCATCTCATCGACAGCGCGTTGCGCGATCGTCGTTGCCGCCACGTTGCCGCCAGCCGCGCATGGCTGGTTGCCGGCGATCCGACACCGCCAGCCTCCGTTTCTCCCGGGCAGGCAGGTGCCCCATCCCGACGGCTCATCGTAAGCATTTTCCAACGACCATGCTAGCTTGCGCTCGAAGTGCGTTCCGAGCTGTCAGCCGCGATCGAGACCGGTCCGGTCATCGCGTACGGCGCCACGCCCGGGTGGGCCGCGTGGCTCGCGGCTGACCGGTCTTCCCGCGAGCTCGTCGTCGTGATCGTCGCCGATGACACCGCCGCGCGCGCGCTCGAGGACGACGTGCGATTCTGGATCGGGGCGCAAAGCGACACCGCCGCTCTCGACCCGCTCGTCGTGCTGCCGGGCATCGATGTCTCGCCCTACGCCGAGCTCTCGCCCGACCGCGGCGGCATCGTCGAACGCACCGCGACGCTCTATCGCCTGACCCAACCCTCGTTACGCCCGCGGCTCGTGATCACGAGTGCCGAAGCGCTTGCGAGAAAGACGATGCCGCCCGCAGAGCTCGCATCGCGCGGCATCACGATCGTCAAGGGTGAATCGATCGATCGGGATGCGATCGCGAAGGTGCTGACCGAGGGCGGCTGGTCGCGCACGCCGGTGGTCGACGAGCCCGGCACGTTTGCGCTGCGCGGCGGCGTGATCGATGTCTACGCGCCTCTGTCGCCGCATCCGGTCCGGATCGAGCTGTTCGGCGACGAGGTCGAATCGCTGCGCTGGTTCGATGCCGAATCGCAACGCACGCTGCGCGAAGTCGATCGCGTCGTCCTCCACCCCGTGCGCGAGACGATCGTCACCGGCACGAGCGATGTCCGCACGCGCCTGCGCGAGTACGCCGACGAGATCTCGTTTCCCTCGAAGGCGACCCGTCGCACGATCGAGCAGCTCGAGACCGGCAGCGTGTTCGTCGGCATCGAAGGTCTCGTGCCCGCGTTTCACGACACGCTGGTCCCGCCGGTCGACTATTTTCCGGCGGAGGCGCGCTGGTTGATCGTCGATCCCGAGGCGTGCAAGCGCGCCGTCGTCGATCTGCTCGCCGACGCCGATCTGCGCTGGACCAATCGCACCAGCATGAAGGAGCTCGCGTATCCGCCGGATCGCCACTTCGTGCGCGTGCTCGCGCCACTGACCTCGCGGCGCCGGATCGAGCTATCGTCGCTCGAGGTCACCGGGGAGCCGAAAATGGAGGGGGCCGGACCTGCGCCGGCCGCCGTGAAAGTCGCGACCCGCCTGCGCGTCGATGTCGATGACCTCCACGTGCTGCGACAAGAGCTCGATCACGCGCGCACGTTCGGCGATACCGAACACGTCACGCCGCTGCTCACCGCGCTCAAAAGATGGCGCGCCGACGGTGTCGCCGTCACGATCGCGCTTGATTCGCAGAGCCGGATCGATCGCCTCGCGGGGGTCCTCGAGGCGCGCGGCGTCACCGACGTCAAGCTGGTCGCGGGCACGCCCGCCCACGCGTTCGCAGCACCGCGCGACCACGTCGCGCTGGTCACCGGCGACATCATCTTCGGCCAGCGCACGCATCACGCCACGAATCGCAAGAAGCGCGCGAAAGATGCGCTGCTCGGTGGGGTCAGTGATTGGAGCCAGCTCGCGGTCGGCGATTACCTCGTCCACCAGCGCCACGGCGTCGGTCGCTACCAGGGCCTCAAGAAGATCGCGGTCGGTTCGGTCTCGCTCCTCAACACCATCGCGATCGGTGCGGTCGCGCCACCGCAGACCGAGATCGATGCGCTCCAGCTCGAGTACGACGGCGGCACGCTGTACCTGCCGGTGTATCGGCTCGGCGAGGTCCAGCGCTACGTCGGCGCCGAGGGTCGCGGCCCCAAGATCGACAAGCTCGGCGGCGTCACGTGGGAAGCGACGCAGACCAAGGTCTCGCGCGCCGTCCGCGCACTGGCAGAAGAATTGCTGCAGATCTACGCGCAACGCGCCGCCCTCCCCGGTCACGCGTTCCCGCCGACCGACGACCAGTATCGCGAGCTCGAGGCGACATTTCCGTTCGACGAGACACCCGACCAGGAAGACGCGATCAACGCGGTCAATGCTGACATGGAAGCGGGCAAGTCGATGGACCGCCTGGTCTGCGGCGATGTCGGCTACGGCAAGACCGAGGTCGCGCTGCGCGGTATCTTCAAGTGCGTCACCGGCGGTAAGCAAGCGTGCGTACTCGCGCCGACGACCGTGCTCGTCGAGCAGCACTTCCGCACGATGAGCGCGCGGTTCAAGGGCTTCGCTATCACGGTCGGCAAGCTGTCGCGATTCCAGACCAAGGCCGAACAGATCGAGGTCGTGAAGGGCCTCGCCGCGGGTACGATCGATGTCGTGGTCGGCACGCATCGCGTGCTCTCGGCCGATGTCCGGTTCAAGGATCTCGGCCTGCTCGTGATCGACGAGGAGCAGCGTTTCGGCGTCGCCCACAAGGAGCGGATCAAGAAGACCAAGACCACGGTCGACGTGCTCACGCTGACCGCAACGCCGATTCCTCGCACGCTCCACCTCGCGATGGCCGGCATGCGCGATCTCTCGATCATCGCGACGCCGCCTGCCGATCGCCGCGCGGTGCGTACGTTCGTGTCGCGCGTCGACGACGTCACGATCAAAGAAGCGATCGAGCGCGAGCTCGGCCGCGGCGGTCAGGTGTTCTTCATCACGCCGACGATCGGCACCGCCGGTGTCAAGGAAGTCAAAGAACTCAAGGAAGTCGATCAGCGGCGAGCGAACGACGATCGTCCGCAGCGGAGGGCGACCAAACCGCGCGACGACGATCGCTCGATCGAAGACTGGGCGATGTACCTCAAGGGCCTCGTACCCAGCGCGCGGATCGGCATCGGCCATGGCTCGCTCTCGTCGGATGCGCTCGAAAAGGTGATGGTTCAGTTCATCCAGCACGAGCTCGATATCTTGATCGCCACGACGATCGTCGAGAGCGGCCTGGACATCCCGAACGCGAACACGATGTTCGTCGCGCGCGCCGATGCGTTCGGCCTCGCGCAGCTCTATCAGTTGCGCGGCCGGATCGGACGGTCGGCGAATCGCGCGTACTGCTATCTGCTCGTGCCCGAGCCCGAGCACATCACCGATGATGCGCGCCGCCGGCTCGAGGCCCTCCAGCGCTTCACCGAGCTCGGCGCGGGGTTCCAGATCGCGTCGCAGGATCTCGAGATCCGCGGTGGCGGCGAGCTCCTCGGCGCGAAGCAATCGGGATCGATCGCCGCGGTCGGCTTCGATCGCTACGTCAAGATGCTCGAGGCTGCGGTCGCCGAGCTGCGCGGCCAACCGATCCATTCCGAGGTCGACCCGGAGCTGTCGGTCGATATGCCCGGTTTCATTCCCGATGATTACGTTCCGGATCCGGGCCAGCGGCTCGAGCTCTACAAGCGGCTCTCGGCGGTCGCCGATGACGACGAGCTCCGCACCGTGATGTCCGAGATCAACGACCGTTACGGGCCGCTGCCCGGCGACACCATCCTGCTCGGAGAGCTCATGGGGCAGAAGGCCCTCGCGCGCCGGATCGGCGCGCTGGCGCTCGAGATTTCCCAGAGCCGGGTGGCGATCGCCTTACCCGAGGACTCCGTGATGCGCGGCGCAGCGATTGCCGCCGGATGGCGAAAGCTGCCGGATGGCCGGTTTGCGACGGCAAACTCGGGCGGCGGGGCTGCAAGGCAAGCCTTGTTGGCGGTCCTCGATCGTGCTACCGCATCGCAGTAACCATGCAGAAGAAGGCCCTTCTTTGCGCGCTCCTCGCGCCATTGGTCATGGGCATCGGGGCCAGCTGCCAGAAGCGCAAGGACGGAGCCGGAGACGGCGTGCACGGCCAAGCTGGCGGGCCCGCCAAGATCGTACCCAACTCGCCGCCACAGAGCGCCGAGGAGCAGAAGGCACCGCTCGCCAAGATCGATGACGTCACGATCACGCTTGGCGAGTTCGAAGAGCGCATCAATCGCCAGTCGCCGTACATCCGTGCGCGCTACACGTCGCTCGCGCAGAAGAAGGAATTCCTCGATTCGCTCGTGCGCTTCGAGATCCTCGCGAGGGAAGCCTACAAGCATGGCCTGGATAAAGACCCCGAAGTCGTTCGAACGATGAAGCAGGTGATGATCCAAAAGCTGATGCGCGACGAGTTCGACGCGAAGGTCACCGCCGATTCGGTCAAGGACGCCGACATCCAGGCGTACTACCAGGCGAATCTCGCCGATTACGTCAAGCCCGAAGAAGTTCGAGCCTCCGCGATCATCCTGCGCAACAAGGCGCAAGCCGATCGCGTCTTGCTCGAGGCGAAGGGCGATGCCGGCAAGACCAACAAGGGCTTCCGCGACCTCGTCACCAAGTACACGTCCGATGAAGAGACCAAGCTGCGCGGCGGCGACCTGCGCTACTTCGATCTCTCGAACAAGGAGCTGCCGGCGTCGGTCGTGAAGGCGTCGTTCGCGCTCGTGAATACTGGCGACGTCTCGGTCGTCGTCGATGCCGGCACCGGCCAGTTCTACATTCTCAAGCAGACCGGTCGTCGCAAGTCGATGACCAAGTCGTTCGACGAAGCCAAGCCGCTCATCCGCAACAAGCTCTTCCGCGAGCAACGCATGCAGGCGCAGAAGGACTTTGTCGAGAAGCTCCGAGCCCAGGCCAAGATCGAGGTCAACGAAGCGAACCTCGCGAAGGTCCGGATCGACACCTCCCAGGCCGTCGACGATGGCCGTCGCGACCTCCAGCCCTCCCCGGCCGTTCCGGGCGGCCAAAATCCACCCCCACCGGCCCTCGGCGGGTCGGGCGGCGAGCAACCCATTCCGTGAACGAGGAGTCGTAATCATGGTGCGCAAAGTAGCGTTTATGTTGTTGGTCGCCTCGGGTGGGTTTGCGCAAGCCGATACGAAGCCGGCGTCGCGAAACGCGGGTCAAAAGATCAGCCTCGAGCGCGTGGTCGCGATCGTCAATGACTCGATCATCCTGCAGAGCGAGCTTGATGCTCGGCTCACGCCGATGATCGCGCAGGCGCAGTCGATCACCGACGAAGGCGAGCGTAAACGCCGGCTCGCGAAGCTCGCTAGCCAGATTCTCGACGAGATGGTCAACGAAGAGCTGATCGTCCAGGCTGCGGTGACCGCGAAGATCGAGGTCGAGACCTCCGAGGTCCAGGCCGCGCTCGACGAGATCAAGCAGCAAAACAACCTCGACGACGCTGGCCTCGCGCAGGCGCTCAGCGCGCAAGGCTATACGCTCCAGAACTACAAGGCCGATCTGCGCCGCCAGCTCATGCGGCTCCGCGCGGTCAACACGATCGTACAGCCGAAGATCCAGGTAACCGACGAGGACATCAAGGCGCGCTTCGACCAGATGCAGCGCCGATCCGAGGCGGTCAGCGCAGTTCGGCTCTCCGACATCCTGATCAAGCTTCCCGACCATGCGACCGAGCAGCAGATCAACGAGGGCAAGGCGAAGGCCGGTAAAGCCGTCGAGCGGGTCAAGGGCGGCGAGGACTTCGTGGCCGTGGCCAAGGACATGTCGGACGACACCTCCACAAAGGACACCGGCGGCGAGCTCGGCTGGTTCGAGCGCGGCTCGATCAACCCGGACTGGGAGCAGGTCGTCTTTTCGATGGAAAAAGGCGACACCCGCGGCCCGGTCAGCGGTCCCCAGGGCCAGTACGTGTTCCAGGTCACCGACGTCAAAAAGTCCGAGCTCAAGCCCTTCGCCGAGATGAAGGAACAGCTCACGCGCGAGCTCAAGCGCCGCGAGCTCGATAAGCAGACCGAGACGTGGGTGGCGGAGCTTCGCAAGAAGGCCTACATCGACATCAAGCTCCAATAGCCGGTCAAAGAAAACCCGACCGATCACCGATCGGGCAGGTGCGCCCGAACGTTTCGGATCCATCCTTTTGATACTATGAGGCGTGGCCGAAAACCGCCGGACATCGACTCGTCACTCCGTCTCGCTTGCAGCAACCCTGAAGGTGGATGGGGCAAGCCGGGAGTGCACGTTGATGAACCTGTCGCTCGGTGGATGTTTGTTCTTCGTCACGACTCGATACTCGATGGGGCAACGCGTGGACATCGCGTTCAAGGTGCCGACGATCGACGAACCGATCGAGATCGGCGCGATTGTACGTTGGTCAGACGACAAGTCGACCGGCATCCAATTCGATGGACTGCGGGCGCGTGACGTATGGGCGCTCAACAAATACTTCGAACAGCTGCCGCCCTTGGCCTGATCGCCAGCACGGTCAGCGCCGCACCGCCCGACCGACAGGTCCGTCGCCAAGCTGAGCGTGCCGCGGTCATCGATCTCGGTCCCGCAGATCCTGTCGTCGTTCGGTCGCTGCAAGCGGCGCTCGTCAAAGCCGAGCTCCAGCCGCTCGACGACGCGACCGAAGCCGCACTCACCGGTAACGCGACCGAGAGCGATGCGATCGCGCTCGCCACCGCGATGGGGATCGCGCAAAAAAACTTCGGCGCCCTCGATTGTCCCGGCACCATCACCGCGGTCGAGGCGGCGCTACCACTGCTCGCGGCGCGCCAGGCCGCCGGGCTCGCGGTCACCGAGCTGCCCCGCGCATGGGCCTACGTCCTCTTGTGCGCGGATCGCACCGGCGATAGTGATGCCGCGATCCGCGCGGCGCAACGGCTGCGCGTTGTCGGCGGATCTCCGGATGTCGCGCCGGCGTTGCTCGAGAAGTATCCCGAGGTCGACGCACTTCCGAATCTCGATCCGATCGAGGTCGAGGTCGCGACCGAAGTTCCGGACTCGGTCGTGTGGCTCGATTTCGCGCAGGTCGGCAAGGCGCCGCTGCGCCTCACGCTATCACCTGGCGAGCACATTATCGCGGCGGCCTCCGGCAAGCGACGGGGGTTTCTCGTCGGTCGCCCGATCAAGAAGCAGCCTAAGCTCGTCGTCGAGATGGCCGATCAAGAGGGCCCGCTCGCCGTGGTCGCAGCGATGATCGCGAGCTGGCACGGCAAGGTACCCGGCAGTGAGGCGGTCGGAGAAGTTCTCGAGAAGCTCGGCGTTCGTGCCGCGTTGATCCGGCACGGCGATGTCGTCGAAGTGTGGGGCCACGCGGGTCACAACGAACCGGCGCGCTTGCTCGGCGGTGAAGACGGCGCTCGCACGATCGCGGACGCCGATCGCGCGGCGGCGTTGCTCGCCGATCGTGTCGACAGCTGGAACGCGCACGCCCCGGATCCCGATCAGCCCCTACTGACCGAGGAACGCAGCCAAACCAACCATGACAAGGCGACCACCGCGTGGTGGGTCTACGCCGCGATCGGAGCCGCGCTCGTCGCCGGCGCTGTGGTCGTCTACGCCCACGAGTCTCAAGCCAACACGCAAGAGATCATGCTGCATTACCCATGAGGGCCTTCGTTCTAGCGCTCGCGCTGCTGTTCGCAGCGATGGCACCCGCACGAGCGGTGCCGCTCACGCCGCTGCCCGGCGGCGATCGGATCATCATGAGCTACGAGCCGGGACTCGAAGGACCAGCCGAGGAGCTCCAGGCCAGCGCCGAGGACACGCTCTCGCGGATCGCAAAGGACTTGCCGGATCTGCCGTTACCGCGCGTCGTGCACATCCAGCTCGTGCGCGATGCGTCGTCGATCGCGAGTGTCGCGCCGGGCAACCGCGGCGCGCCGAGGTATGCGGTCGGCGTGACGTATCCGGATCTCGGGGTCGTCACCGTCGCGATGCGGCGAGGCGCGGAGATTGTCGATCCGCGTGCGACGCTCGATCACGAGCTCGGCCACGTCGCGCTCGGTGCCGCACTCGGTGATCGCGCACCACACTGGCTGCACGAGGGATTCGCGTATCAGCACTCGGCCGAGTGGTCGATGGCGCGCGCCGAGACACTCGCCGGCATGGTGTGGATGCGCGGCATCATCCCGATCGAACAGCTCGACCGCAGCTTTCCTGCCGAGGAATCGCCCGCGCAGCGCGCGTATGCCGAGAGCTATGACTTCGTGAACTTCCTTTCGCGTCGCGGTCGCTGGGAAGATCCCGCGGACGATGGTGATCGCTGGCCGTTCCGTCGGTTCTTGCGCGAGATCGGAGAGGGCGTCTCGCTCGATCAGGCAGCGAGGGATCAGTACGGCAAGAACATCCACGAGCTGTTCGACGAATGGCGCGACGACGTTCGCGATCGCTACATCATGGCGCCCGCGGCGATCATCGGCGTCATCGCATGGACGCTCGTAGGGGTGTTGCTCGTGCTCGCGTGGCGCCGCAAGCGCAAGCTCAACCGGATTCGCATCGCGCAGTGGGACTTCGAAGAGAGGCTCGCAGATCAGCGGCGACGCGCAGACGAAGCCGCGCAGGCCGAGCGCTTGCGGTTGATCATCCGCGGCTTCGAGGAGCAGCCGCCGTTAGCCCCGTCGAACGACCCGCCGATCGATCCGGATCTTGGGAACTAGGTTGATTTTTCGCCGCGCTTGCCCTGGGCAAACTCGACGTTGTAGCCGTCCGGATCGAATGCCGACATCGAGCGCTCCCATGGTTCGTCGTGGGGCGGCTGATGGAACGCGATGCCCTTCGCTTGTAGCTCGATATAGAGCGCATCGAGATCCTCGGTCGAGAACTCGACATGGATCGCAGCGCGCTGGTTCGGCGTCGAATCGGTGATGCCTTCTTTGCGCGCCTCGTGGATCGAGAGCAGGCCGATCGTGCCCGCGCCGTGGCGGATCATCGCGAACGCCGGCGCGGCAGTCCACGCGACGTCGAGGCCGAGCTTGTCGCGATAGAACGCGACCGAGCGCTCGACATCTTCGACGGTAAGGGTCAGACCTTCGAGCCGGAATGCGGTAGCCATCGCGCGAGGCTACTCGAAGAACGGCACGGCGGCCCGCGCCTCGGCGAGGCTCAATGCATCAGCCGCCGCCGCGGTCTCGGCATCCACCCACTCGGGGAACGGCACGATCACGTTGCGCTCGCCGCTCGATTCGATCAGCGCGAGCAGGTCGCCGGCGATCACGCCCTCGCGGCCGAGCCGGACGAGCGCTGGCCACACTTTGCGATGAGCAAATGTGATCTTGCCTTCGAACAATTTGAAGCCGTGGATCTCGTCGCTGTCGTCGAGCTCCGAGAGCGCGGCGAAGATCGCCTTGCCCTTCGGGTGAGCCCACCAACCTCCGATGATCGGCTCGTCCGCGACGAAGTGCGCGACGTTGAGCACCGGGCCGTGCGCCGCGGCGAGCATCAGACCGTGCTTCTGCTTCGCGACCAGTGCGACCCATTTAGATCGCGCCTTCTTTTTTTTCTTCTTTTTGGCGGCCGGCGCTTTGCGCGCGACCTTCTTCGCCGGCTTGCGCGCGGCCTTCACCGCTGCCTTCTGCGTGACAGCCCCTCTCGTTGTTTTGCGCTTCACCAGTCTGCGATCAAACCACACTTACTCGGCGAAGGTGCGCGCATCGATCGAGAAGCGGTAACGAACATCACCTTTGAGGGTCCGTTCGTAGGCTTCGTTGATCTGCTTTGCCGAGATCACTTCGACCTCGGCCGCGATATTCTTCGACGAGCAGAAATCAAGCATCTCCTGGGTCTCCCGAATGCCGCCGATCATCGAACCGGCGAGGCGCTTGTTGCCTCCGATCAGGGCGAACGCCGAGATCTGCTGGGGTTCGGGCGGCGCACCGACGCAGACCATCGCGCCGTACGGACGCAGGCAGCGCAGGAACGCGTTGTAGTCGTGCGCAGCCGAGACCGTATCAATGACCAGATCGAACCGGCCCTTGTTCTTGTTGAACGTGTCCTTGTCGGTGGTCAGAACGAAGTCGTGAGCTCCGAGCTTCTTGGCATCTTCGGCCTTCTTCTGCGAGGTCGATAGCATCGTGACCTCGGCACCCATCGCCGCCGCGATCTTGACCGCCATGTGCCCAAGACCGCCGAGGCCGACCACGCCGACCTTGGTGCCTGGGCGGCACTGCCACTGCTTGAGCGGCGAATACGTGGTGATACCTGCGCACAGGAGCGGCGCGACCGCGGCGAGCTCGAGGTTCGTCGGCACCTTGAGCACGAAGCGCTCGACGACGACGATCTGCTGCGCGTAGCCGCCATACGTCGGCGTCTTGCGATCCATCTCGGTCGCGTTGTACGTGCCAGCGTTGCCCTTCTCGCAGAACTGCTCGTGATCTTCACGGCAGTACGTGCAGTCGCCACACGAATCGACCATGCAGCCGACCCCGGCGAGGTCACCGACCGCGACCTTCTTGACGTTCGCGCCGACCTTCGTGACGCGGCCCACGATCTCGTGACCCGGGACCATCGGGAACCGACCCGCGCCCCACTCGTCGCGAGCTTGATGAATATCGGAATGGCAGATGCCGCTGAACAAGATGTCGATCGCGACATCATTCGGGCCGACGTCGCGGCGTTCGATCGTCGACGGTGCGAGGGGTTGCTTGGCCGCGGGGGCGGCATAGACCTTGGTCTGCATCGGCGCAGCTTGGCAGCTGGCCGTGCCCCGCGCTAGGCGATCACGTGGATGCGATGCACCGAATGGGCTTCTGTGGGTTTCGCGGTCTCGGGCTTTGGCTCGGGTTTCTGGGTTCCCGTGATCCGCTCGAGGTGCGACGCGACGGTCGCCTGCTGGGTCTCGAGTTGCTTCATGCGCGCCGTGCGATGCTCGCGGTCGAGGCTCTTATCGGACTGCGCCGATTGGATCGCCGTGTCGAGCTTGGAGTGTTGCTCCTTGAGCGCGCTGGTGCGCTCTGCCTTGGACACCGGAACCGCCGCCGCCGCCCGCGAAACTGCCGACACCGAGTTTACAGCCATGGGTTCACGATTCGTCCGGAACGCCCCGCTGTGTATGTGGGAACAGCGCCTACGCGACGGTGTGAAACGTCGAGCTCTCGCTCTTCGCAGAGAGCGCAATCTCTGCGGGTGTTGATCGAGCTCGTTATGATCTCGCGATAATTTCCACGCAACCCCAGGAGGGTGCTGCCGATAGCCTCGCCGTGAACCAATCAATCGCCGTCGCCTACAGCAAAGCAGACATCCAGCGCATGGCCGAACCCACGGTCGCGCTCGCCAGGCGCTCTGCGCGCAACCGCTCGATTGCTGTGCTGATCGCTGGTGCAGTCCTGGCACTCCTCAGCTTCCACCGGGGCTGGACAAGCACCGCCACGACTCCGCCGTGGCTCGCCTTGGTCGAGTCGTTCGTGATCTTCGTGATCTTCGTGATGGTCCCCGCGGCGGTCGTGCGCCAGTACGCGATCCGCAACCTCGTTCGGCTGCCGGCCCTGATCAAGCACGGGGCAGTCGTGCCTGCCCGGCTCACCGAGGCTCGCAAGATCGGCAACAAGCAACGTGTCGGCGTGACCTGGGACGAAGGCGGCAAACCTGCGAAGGGACACATCGACGTGCCCGACCTGGTGCTGGGTTACGTGCAGCGCGATACCAGTGCCTTGGTCGACGCATCGAAGTACGTCGCAGTCGTATTCAACGAACGTGTCTTCGTCGGCGAGCGCTAACTAACTAAGTCGCGCGGACGAATGAAATCCGGTGGTCGAGATCAGATCGCGAGTCGTACGAATCCTCCGCAATTCAACGAAGAATCACCGACGGGCGAGACCGCACATATCCGCATACGTCAGAGCCACTTCGGATCGAGCGCGCCGTACGAGTCTTCGGCATCGCGGCAAAGCTTCGCGAGCACGTCGATGCGCGGAAGCTCGGTTTTGATCCAGTACTGCGCGGTGTGAAGCTTTGCCTGGTAATAACCGGCATCGCGCGATGCGCGGCCGCGGGGTAACGCACCCGCGAGTGCTTCCTTGCTGATCGCGGCAAGCTCGAGCCACTGCCACGCGATCACGACCGTCGAGAACAGATCCAGGTAGTCGGTTGCATGGAGCAACATCGATTCGGGCTTCGCCAGGCCACCGCTCGCGAGCTCGCCGGTCAGCGTGCCGACCAGGACCACCGCGCGCTCGACCTCCGCGATCCAGCTCGCCTCGACGCCCGCGGTGCGAGCGCGTTTGCACACCGTCATGATCTCGGTACCGAGCGCGGCGAGCGCGGTACCGCCCTTCGCGAGCGCACGCCGCCCCAACAGATCCGCGGCCTGGATCCCGGTCGTGCCCTCGTGGATCGAGTTGAGCTTCTGATCGCGCAGCCATGCCTCGGGTAAATACTCGCTCGAGTACCCGTAGCCACCGTGAATCTGGAGTGCGAGCGCGTTCGACTCGAAGCCCTTCTCGGCGGAGAATGACTTCGCGACCGGTGTGAGCAGGTCGAGTAGCAGTTGCGCGCGCTCGTCGCCGCCGTGCGTGGCGAGGTCGCTGAAGTACGAGACCCGCGCCAAGAGCGTGAGCCCACCCTCGACGATCGCCTTCTGGCGGAGCAGCATCCGGCGCACATCGGCGTGCTCGATGATCGCGACCGGCGGTGCCGCCGGGTCGCGCGCGGTCGTCGATCGACCTTGCGTGCGCACGCGCGCGTACTCGAGCGACTCGTGATATGCGACGGACGCCGTGGCTGCGGCGTTGAGGCCGACCATGATGCGGGCCTCGTTCATCATCTGGAACATGTAGCGAATGCCCTGGTTCGGCTCGCCGACGAGCCAGCCGTGGCAATCATCGCGCTCGCCGTAGCCGAGCAGGACCGACGGCAGGCCGCGCCATCCGATCTTGTGAACCATGCCGGTGACCGCGACATCGTTATCGACGAGCGCACCGTTCTCGACGCGCTTCTTGGGCACGCAGAACAGCGAGACACCTTTCATGCCAGGAGGTGCGCCCGCGAGACGACCGAGCGTCATGTGGACGATGTTGATCGTGAGATCGTGATCACCGCCCGAGATGAAGATCTTCGAGCCGCGCATCAGATAGTGATCGCCTGCCGGCGTCGCGGTGGTCGTGATATCGGCGAGACTCGACCCGGCTTGCGGCTCGGTCAGCGCCATCGTGCCGGTCATCTCACCGCGATACATCGGCTCCATGTAACTGGTGCGCAGCTCGTCACTGCCGAAGGCCTCGAGCAAGTGCGCGGCGCCCTGCGTCAAACCGACGTAGCAGTAGACCGAGAGGTTGCCGGCCATGAGGTAGGCCGTCGCGAGCGAGAACACCGATAGCGGCAGCTGCGCGCCACCGACCTGCTGGGGGCGCGGAGCGGCGGTGAAGCCGAGCTCGACGAGCTTCGCGAACAGCGGTCGCAGCGCGGGATGAACCGCAACTTTTCCGTCGGCAAGGACAGGTGGCGCGGAGTCGATCGTCTTGTACTGCGGGAACAGCGACTCGCGCGCGACCGACCGCGCCGACTCGAGGACCATCTCGTAGGTGTCGCGATCGTGATCGGCGAAATACGGGAGTGCCGCGAGCGCGCGGAGGTCCAGCACCTCGTCGAGGATGAGCTCGACATCGCGGTCGTCGATCAGGGGATTTGCCACGATCACCAAGCTAGCGCGCGTGAGGGTTGACCGCATCCGCGTTGCAGCGCTTAGTTAGGAGATGACCACCACGATCGCTGTCGCCGGCTCGAACGGAAATCTCGGCACCCGGATCTGCAAGGAGCTCGTCGCTCGGGGCGTGGAGGTCCGGGCGATCGTTCGCAAGTCGGATGCGAAGGCCGAGAAATTCCCCAAGGGCGCCGCCGAAATCGTCCACGTCAAGGAGTGGACCGTCGAGGGGCTCAAGAAGGCGACGGCCGGCGCATCGTGTGTGGTGTCGGCACTGCAGGGCCTGCGGGAGGTGATCATCGCGGCGCAAACTTCGTTGCTGCAAGGGGCAGTAGCCGCCGGCGTGCCGCGATTTATACCTTCGGACTTCTCGTGCGACTTCACCAGGCAGGCACCGGGTCTCAATCGCAACCTCGATCTGCGCCGCGAATTTCACGGCGTGCTCGCGAAGACGAAGATCAAGTCGACCTCGATCCTGAACGGCGCGTTCATGGAGCTGCTCGCTGGCCGGATGCCGCTGCTCGATCTGACGCACAAGAAGGTCACGTTCGCTGGCGATCCGGATCAAAAGCTCGACTTTACGACGATGGACAACACCGCGGCCTTCACGGCAGCTGCAGCGCTCGATAGCGACGCGCCAGAGATCCTGCGCTGCGCAGGTGACCAGATCAGCCCGCGCGAGATTGCCCATCTCGCAGGCGAGCTCCATCACTCGACCTTCGAGCTCGTGCGCACCGGTAGCGTCGATGACCTGCTCCAGCAGATCGAGCGGATGCGGGCCGACCAGCCGGGCGAGCTCGAGCCGTTCCCGCGCTGGCAAAGCATGCAGTACATGCACAACATGTTCAGCGGCGTCGTGAAGCTCTCGCCGATCGACAACGCGCGGTACACCGCGATCCACTGGACGACCGCGCGCGAGCACCTCTCGAAGCGCCCCGCCTAGCGCGGGATCACGAACAAGAAGTCGCGCGGCGGCACGAACCGATAGCCATCCTCGGTGACGCGGATAAGCTCGCTGCCATCTTCGCCGAGCAGGCGACGGATCCGCATGATGTTCGTGAACAGCGCCGCGTCGTGACGCAGCGGGTGGTACTCGACGTTCCACACGGCCTGGACGATCGCTTCCTTGGAGAACACCTTGCCCGGCGCCGCGGCGAACAAGAACAGCAGGCGCTTGAGCAAGCTGCGACGGCGGAGGTCGGCGAGCTCGGCACCGTGGCGCCAGATCACCTCGCGCACCCCGTCGACCGCGAGGGCGCGACCACCGAGGCGAAGCACTTCTGGGTTCGCATCGGCGACATCGCTCGGCACCCCCTCGGAATCGATCACGCGGTACGGGCGTTGTGCGGTCAGACCGAGATCCGTTAGCAACCGCGCGGCCCCTTCGATCGCAGTCGGCGCCATGGTAGCGGCGCTCGGCGCCGACGGGTCGGCGACCGCTTCGCTGCCGGAGATCGCATCGAGCGCGGCGTGGGCGACGAGACGTTCCACCGGGAGCCCTGCCGTGAGCGCGAGCTCGGCTGCGTCGCGTGCATACGCGACTGCCGAGGCGGCATCGTCGTCGTCGCGTGCGAGTGCCGAGAGCGCGAGCAGCGAGTGGACGCGCACGCGGACGAGGCCCGCGGCCGCGGCTTCGCGAGCCGCGCGCGTAGCAGCCGCGCGCGCATTGCCGCGATCACCGCGAGCGAGCTCGAGCCGCGCGACGATCACGAGCGCGGAGGCAAGCTCGATCGTGCGGTGCGAACGCTCGGCAAGGACCGCCGTATCGCGTGCGAGATCGAGCGATAGCTGGACATCGCCGGCCGCGAGCGCGACCTCGGCGCCGGCGAGCTTGCGATCGAGCTCGTCGCGAGATTCAGCACCGGCATTCTGCGCGAGCTCGACGGCACCCGCACGCTGGCCCGAGAGCGCACGCGCGGTCGCGAGCATCACCGCGACATGGGCGGCCGCCGAAGCATCGAGGGCCGGGGACAGGTGCAACTCTTCGAGCCGCGGCAGGGCGACCTCGGTGCGAAGCTCCATGAGATCGATCGCGGCGACGACCGCGGTGCCGCGCGCAGCGAGATGACCGAGCTCGCGGCGCACCGAAGAAGCGAGCGCCGCGCTGGCGAGCTCGATCGCGACCGCAGGCTGGCCTCGCAGGATCTCGAGCTCGGCGAGATCGAGCTCGGCGCGCAGGGCACCGAGCTCGTCCCCACGCTCGCGACGTGCGCGCACGAGATCACCGAGCAGCCCGGCAGCGGTCGTGGAATCACCGCGGCGACGGGCGACGAGCGCGCGCGCCGCGAGCACTTCATCGGCGACTGCGACGGCGTCGAGGTCGCGGGCAACGGAATCGGCAGCATCGAGCGCGGACGCTGCCTCGACGAGCCGCCCCTCACGTGCGAGGCCGACCGCGCGACGAGCATCGATGATCGCCGAGAGCTCGCTCGCTTCGAGACACGCCTGCACGCTCTTGCACGCGCCATGAGCGCGAGCGAGCGCGGTGCGCATCGCGGCGACCCGACCGACATATTCGTCGACGCGAGCGGCCGCGAGATGCACGCGCGCGCGCGCGAGCGGCTCGACCCCGGCAAGGTCGCCGAGCGAGGCGAGCTGCGCTGCGGCGACATCGGGCTTACCCGCGAGGAGCTCGAGCTCCGCGAGTAGCGCGACGGCACGCGCGCGCTCGCTGACATCGGGCGAGATCACGATCTGGCTCAGCGCGCGACGCGCGGTGCTGACATCTCCCGAGGCCAGCACGAGCTCTGCGTGCAGCAGCGACGAGACGGCGCCGGCCGAGCTGCTCGCTCGTTCAAATGCTTCCGTGTAGCGACCGCCGCGCACGGCAATCTCGATGCGCAGCTGCGCGAGCGCACGCGCGTGCTCGGGCGCGAGCAGCGAGCCGACAGTCGCGACTTGCCCGGTCGCGGTGACATCACCGCGGCGATGGCGCGGACGCTGATCACCGAGCACGTCGAGCAGCGCCTCGAATTCGCCGGCGCCACCGCTGCGTGCGGCGAGCTCGCGGTTCTCGAGCAGCGTATCGGCGGCGCGACCGAACTGGTTGGCGGCAACCCAGTGCCACACCACTTCGCGAACGCGCGTGATCTGATCCATCGCGCCGAAAGCACCGTCATCGCCGGCTTGCCACGCCAGGCGCGGACCGGCCGAGACGGCCGAGGTGCTCGCAACCAACTCGGCTGCGGCGTGAGACAGGCGCTGCTTCCGCTCGGGATCGAGCTGCGCGAGCACGTCGACGCGCACGACCTCGTGCACGACCACGCGACCATCACCGACCGCGTCGACGAGCTGGCGCGCGACGAGGCCGGTGAGCGCGGCCTCGGTAACGTCATTGCCGGTCAAGGCGGACACGGCGGCGGGCGCGACCGCTTGGCGCAGGATCGCGAGCGCTTCGAGTGCGGCGCGCGCACCTGAATCAAGGGCCGACAGATCCCAGGCGTTTGCACCGAACCGCGCGCGCGCGTACTCGCGACGCAACGCGAGCGGCACGCCGCGTGTGCGAGAGAACGCGTTGTCCCACCCGTCGGCTTCGCCGAAGCTCTCTTCGAGATGAACCCACAGCGCCGAGGCGCTATCGATATCTAGCCCCGCGAGCTCGACTTCCGCGATCACCGAGCCGACGGCTGCCGCGAGCGGATCGCGGCCCACCACGACCACGCGACCGAGTGCGGTTTGTCCGAGTGCGAGCGGCGCCAGCAGATTTGTCGCTTCGTCGACGCGCAGGTGATGGATGTCATCGATCACCAGCACGCGTGCGGTAGCGGTCAGGGTCTGTGCGAGCGTGCCAGGCACGCAGCGCAAGGCGCGCTCGGCGCGCGAGCGAAGCGCCGATGCGCGGTCGCCAAGGTGACATTCGATGATCGTGCAAGGCGCTCCGAGCGAGGGCGCGAGCTCTTGCACGAGCCGGCTCTTCCCCGAGCCGAGCGGACCGTGGAGCGACACCAACGACACCAGGGCCAGGTGCTGCTTGAGCTCCGCGAGCTCTTGCTGCCTGCCGACGAACGGCACGGGGCCAAGAGGGGTCATGGGGTTGGTGATCTTTACTGAACGACGGCGCGTCTGCATGGTGGCCAACCACCTGTCAGCAAGGGTCGAGCCACGTTAGGGGAGAAAAGAGAGAGGACAGAACGAAAACCGAACGACGGCCCGACGAAGACTCAACTATGCGTAACTCTGGCCTCTATTGTAGGCCGACTTCAGTCTCGTGCATACCGTGATGCCTCACCACCGCAAACCGCACCTATCGGGAGGGAACCGTTCCCCCCAGCGTTGCGACCAGGAGTGGTCAGGTCCTGTGAGGCTGCCCGGCCGGCACCTACGAACGAGCTAGCCTGGCGAGCTCGGCTAACGACCGATCCCACTCCGCCATCTCGGCCCGTGGTTGACGCAGCAGCCGCTCGATCGACGGGAACGCGCTGACCGCTGTATCGACCGCTCGGTCGCGCCCTGCTTGATAGGCGCCCAGCGTGATCAGGTCGCGGTGCTCCTCATAGATCGCGAGGCGCGCCCGGACGAGCACGGCGGCCGCTGCGTGCTCGCTATCGATCACGCGGTGCATCAACCGCGAGACGCTCGCCGTGACGTCGATCGGGGGAAAGTGACCGCGCTGGGCAAGCCGGCGATCGAGCACGATGTGACCGTCGACGAGGCCGCGCACTTCATCGGCGATCGGTTCGTCGAGATCATTTCCCGCGACGAGCACGGTGTAGAGCGCCGTGATCGCGCCCGCGGCGGTAGCTCCCGCGCGCTCGATCAGCCGCGGCAGCAGCGCGAACACGCTCGGCGGATAGCCGTGGCGCGCCGGTGGCTCGCCCGCGCTGAGCCCGACCTCGCGCTGCGCTCGGGCGACGCGGGTGAGCGAATCGACGAGCAGCAACACGCTCGCGCCTCTCTTCTCGCGAAACCATTCGGCGACCGCGGTCGCGACATGCACCGCACGCAGGCGGACCAGCGGCGGCGCATCGCTCGTCGCGCACACCACGATCGTCTTGCCGCGGGCCGGTGCGAGCTCGTCGCCGAGCAGCTCCGCGAGCTCGCGGCCACGCTCTCCGACCTGACACACCACGATCACATCGGCGGTGGTGCCGCGTGCGATCTGACCGAGTAGCGTGGTCTTGCCGACACCCGCGGAGGCAAACAAGCCCACGCGCTGGCCGCGGCCGAGCGTGAGCAGCGTATCGATCGCGCGCACGCCGGTCGTGAGCGATGCCGTGATCGGCGGACGCTCGAGGGCGGGAGGTGCGTGGCGATCGACGAGCCAGCGCTCGCCGGTCAGCGCGGGTCCGCCATCGATCGGTGCGCCGAGCCCATCGAGCGCGCGACCGAGCAACTCGTCGCCACAGTGGATCGTGAGCGGTTCGCCGGTCCGCCACACCGCACTCGCCGGGGCGATGCCTGCGAGCTCACCGAGAGGCAACAGCAGCGCTTGCTCCCCGTGAAAGCCCACGACCTCGGCCATGATCGGGCGCAGCGTCGAATCGATCCGCACGACCTCACCGAGTGCGACGCCTGGCACTGTCGCGCGAATCACGAGGCCGATGACATCATCCACCCTGCCCTGCGGCGGGCTCGCGTCGCTCGGCACGTGGTGGCGGGCTTGCGCGGCCTCGGCATGTGCACGCGCCGTGATCCGATCGGCTTCGTTGCGCGCATCGGCCAGCATCGCGGCAGCGAGCGCCTTCACATCCGCGGCGATCTTCGCCGCCTCGCTGCGCGCGTCGCTGACGAGCTGATTCGCGAGCGTGCGCGCGTCGTGCTCGTCGCCGTCGATGACCCGCCCAGCCGTCATGGGAACCAAACTATCACGCTGTTCGGCGGCCGGCTTAGCTCCACACGAACCACAACACCTAGCGCGCGCGGCAGGCGCTGGACTAGTTGCTGCCGGACGAGCGGCGACAGATGCGCAGCCACGGCCCGTGCCCCGATCCGGAGCAAGCGGGTCTCGTCGTGCGGCACGTGCATGCAGCGCTCGACGATCGCGCGATCGCTACCGAGCTGGTTGACCCGCGGCGGCACGGCGATCCGCACGAGCGCTGCATGCAACACCGGATCGCGCTCGGCGAGCTGGAGCAGCTCGCCACCCGCGATCTGCGCGGCGCGCGCGACTTGATCGGCACCCGCACGCTCGAGCCACGCCTGCAGCGCCTCGGGCGCGAGCGCTGGCAGATCCGCGGGTGCGTTGATATTCGCGCGTGACTGCGGCATCGCGACGAAGCCCGCCATCGCGGAGCGCGCCAGCCAGACATCGCGCGGGCTCGTCCCGAGATTCGCGACCGCATCCCGCGCGGTCGCCGGCAGCTCCGCGAGTACCGCTTCGATCCACGTGGGGTGGATCATCCGGAATCCTTCGGGCACCGTGATGCGCGCGATCGCCATCCAGCGGGCGCGCTGCGCCTTTTGCGCGCCCGCATCGAGCTTCGCGAGCGCACCGCAAGCGGCGCGTGCCTCGTCGCCGAGGTCACCGCCGATCCGGGCGAGCACACCGGCCGCATCGGCGCCGAGCTTGCCCACCACCGCCGCGATCGCTGACACCGGATCAGCGTAGACGATCGTCGAACCAACGCCGGGACAGGTGTGCGGGTAACGCATGTTCGCGTTGCTCACGGGGTGAAACAGTCGGGTCGAACCAGGACCGATGCGGTCAAACGCGCGCGGACTGGATCGGCTCGAAGAAGATTATTCGTTCGGGAGCCTGGAACTAGGACGGCTTCTTGTTCACGATCGGCACCGATCCGGTCTCGGCTTTACGCCGACGCCGCATCGGCCGCAGCTTGTAGCGCAGCAACTTGCCACCCGGGCCACGCGGCAGCGCATCGACGAACTCGATCCAGCGCGGGTATTTGTACGGGGCGAGCGTCGCTTTGACGTACTCCTTGAGCTCGTTCTCGAGCTTCGCCCCGCCTTCCCAACCGACGTTCGTGACGACGAACGCGAGCGGCTTGATCAGGCCTTCGTCATCAGCGGCGCCGACGACCGCGACTTCCCACACACCTTCGTGGGCGGTGAGTGCGTTCTCGACTTCGCTCGGCGAGACCCACTTCCCACCGACCTTGAACAGGTCATCGACCCGCCCGCAGTGGTGATAGAAGCCTTCCTTGTCGACCATGAAGCGATCGCGTGTGGTGAACCAACCATCCGAGCGAAGCTCGCCCGCGATGCCCGGCGTCGCGCCTTGACCCGCCCAGTACCCATTGAACAGCGAGCCGCACTGCAGCTCGAGCGTGCCGATCTCGTCGGCGCCGACCGGATCGCCATCTTCGTCGACGAGCCGAACTTGCACGCCGGTCAGCGGTTTACCCGAGACGCCGGCGCGCGCGCCCGGATCGCTGCTCTTGCCGGCGAGCGCGAACTGGAAGATTTCAGTCAGGCCGTAGCCGACGGTGACCTCGGTGCCGAGCACCGCACGGATCCGTGGGATCAAGCGCTCGGGCATGCCCTCGGCACCCGCGATCGCACAGCGCAGCGCGGCGAGCGGCTTGACCTTGTTCAACCGCTCCGCATCGTGTGCGAGCTGCGCGTAGACCGAGGGAGTCGCGAACAAGACCGTCGGCCGAAACGAAGCCAGCGCATCGAATAGCGGTTCGGATTTCGCCTGCGCCGGGAACAGGAGGGACTCGGCTTGCAGCGCGATCGGCAACATCAAGCCGGCGCCGAGACCGTACGCGGTCGAGAGCCGCGCGACGGAGAACACCTTGTCGGCCGACGTGAGCTGGAGCAGCTCCTTCGCGAACGATTCGCGCGCCGCTTCGATCGAGCGTTGCGTGTGCGGAACCGCGCGGAGCTCGCCGGGACCCGAGCCTGCCGAGTAGAGGAGCAACGCGACATCGGTGGAACCGCTCGGCGCGGCGGGGAGCGGTTGGGCGGCGGCGAGGATCGAATCGAAGTCGTGGCTCGACGGCAGCTTCGCGCCGACGCACACGACCTCGCGGAGCTCCGGGGTCTCGTTACGCACGGCATCGAGGACCTGCTCGTGGTTCTGATCGGTGATCGCGATCACCGCACCACAATGGAGCACGTACTCCTGGATATCGTCGGACGTCGATAGCTCCGAAACCGGCACGGCGACCGCGCCGGCGTGGATCGTGCCGAGGATCGCGGTCGCGGCCTCGAGCGTGTCATGCATCAGCACGAGCACGCGCTCGCCGCGTTGTAGCTTCAAGGTGCGCAGCGCCGACGAGAAGCGCGAGACGCGATCCGCGAGCTCGGCGTACGTCCACGCACGATCGCCTTCGCGCAGCGCGATCCGCGGCCCGACCCCATTGGTCAACGCGGTATCGAGCAGCCAAGAAGCGAGATTTCCGCTCGTGGACATGCCGGCATGCAATCGTAACGGAGTAACGCCGCGAGAACCAAAAGAAGTCGTAGATTCGGCACATGCGCATCGTCGGCGGTGACCTTGGAGGCCGGGTCTTACGCGCCCCTGCGGGCGCTGCGACGCGTCCCACGTCGGAAAAGGTGCGCGAAGCGATATTTGGCATCCTCAACCGCCTCGAGATCGCGCTGCATCGACGAGGTCCCGTGCGCCGGGGCAGCGCGATGGAGGGGGCCCGGGTGCTCGACCTGTTCGCAGGCTCGGGGGCCCTCGGGATCGAAGCACTTTCACGTGGCGCCGTGCACGCGACGTTCGTCGACTTCGGCAAGGCGCCGCTCGGGGTCATACGCGGGAACTTGAAAGAACTTGGGCTCGAAGCACGCGCGACCGTACTCGGCTCCGATGCGGTCGCCGCGGCGGCCCGACCGGTCGCACCGCCGTTCGATTTCGTGTTCATCGACCCGCCCTACGCGTCGAATCTAGCAACGCGCGCGAGCCTCGCACTACCACTCGAATCCCTCGCACCCGAGGCGACGATCATCATCGAGCACGATCGCCGGCACGCGCCTCCCGAGACTCTCGGATCTCTGCTACGAATCGACGAGCGCCGATACGGCGATACTTTGGTCTCGTTTTACCAGCGCGGGCCCACATGACTAAAACTCCTTCGGTCGCCGTCTACCCCGGCACGTTCGATCCGATCACGAACGGCCACCTCGACATCCTCGAGCGCTCGCTGCGGATGTTCGACAAGGTGATCGTCACCATCGCCGTGAACCAGCGCAAGACGACGCTGTTCACGACCGACGAGCGGATCAAGTTCATCCAGGATGCGATGCCCGGCATGGGCGATCGCCTCTCGTTCGAGACGTTCGATGGCTTGATCGTCGACTTCGCGCGCAAGCACGGCGCCGGCACGCTCGTCCGCGGCCTGCGCGCCCTCGCCGACTTCGAGTACGAGTTCCAGTTCGCTCACATGAACCGTCGGCTCGCGCCGACGGTGGATACCGTGTTCTTCATGACCGACGAGCGCAACCACTACGTCAGTAGCTCGCTCGTCAAAGAAGTTGCAGGCCTCGGTGGAGATGTCTCCGGGCTCGTCCCTCCGCCTGTCGTAGAAGCCCTCGCGCGGAAGTACAAGGACTCCAAGAAATGACCGTCAAGATCGCCTCGCGCCTCGATCCCATCAAACCGTCGATCACCCTCGCCGTGACCGCGAAAGCCGGTCGCATGAAGGCCGAAGGCATCGACGTGATCAGCTTCGGCGCTGGCGAACCGGACTTCGATACGCCGGATCACATCAAGGCCGCCGTGCGTGAAGGCCTCGACAAGGGCGTCGGCAAGTATACCGATGTCGCGGGCCTGCTCGCGCTGCGCAAAGCGGTCGCGACCGAGATGTCGCGCGTCCACAACACGAAGATCGAACCCGAGAACGTGCTGGTCTCTGCCGGTGCGAAGCACTCTCTGTTCAACCTGTTCATGGCGATGATCGATCCGGGCGATGAAGTCATCATCCCGGCGCCGTACTGGGTGAGCTACCCCGACATGGTGATGCTCGCGGGCGGCACACCCGTGATCCTGCCGACCAAGGCCGAGGACGATTTCGCGGTCACCGCCGCGCAGGTCGCAGCGGCGTGCACCCCGAAGACCCGCGCGATCGTGCTCAACAACCCGTCGAACCCGACAGGCTCGGTCTACACCCGCGCGCAGGTCGAAGCGCTCGCGAAGGTCGTCGTCGAGAAGGACATCCTCGTCATCTCCGACGATATCTATCGCTCGCTGGTCTACGCGGGCGCCGAGTACGTCTCGATCGCCGGCATCTCGCAGGCGCTCGCAGATCGCACCGTGTTGATCGATGGCGTCTCGAAGACGTACGCGATGACCGGCTGGCGCATCGGCTACACCGCGACCACGGCCGCGCTCGCGCCGCTGATCAAGGCGATGAACAAGATCCAGGGTCAATCGACCTCGAACGCGACGCACGCCTCCCAGGTCGCGACGATCGCCGCGCTCACCGGCACGCAAGAGCCGGTCGAGATGATGCGCAAGGCGTTCGACGAGCGCCGGATCGAGATGACGAAGTTGCTCCGCGCGATTCCGAACGTGAACTGCCGCGAGCCGAAGGGCGCCTTCTACACGTTCCCGGATCTCACGGCGTACGTCGGCAAGAAGACATCCGATGGCAAGGCGATCACGACCGATGTCGAGCTCTCCGATTGGCTGCTCGAAACCGGCAAGGTCGCGGTCGTCCCTGGCAGCGGCTTCGGTGCCCCGGGCCACGTGCGGTTGTCGTACGCGACCTCGATGAAGAACATCCAGGAGGGGGTCGGCCGTCTCGGTCGCGCCCTGGCCACGCTCAAATGATTCGCGTCCTCGTGATGATCGCGGCCCTCGGCTGAACTGTCAAAGCGCTACGCTCGCAGCGCATGGCGTGTCGCGCGAGCGGTTCGATGCGATGGACGCCGGCTACGCAACGTCGGTCAGCTCTTGGTAACTTCGACGCGACGGTTCTGCGATCGACCGAGCGACGTATCGTTCGAGCTCACGGGCTTGGTCGCGCCGAAGCCACTCGTCGTCAGCCGGTCCGCCTTGACGCCGGCCTTCACGAGGTACGCCTTGACCGCGGCCGCGCGCTTCTCCGACAGCGTCTGGTTGTGATCGGCCGCGCCCGACGAATCGGTGTGGCCTTCGATCGCGAGCTTCCAGGTCGGCTCGGCCTTCGCCGTCGCGACGAGCTGCTCGAGCACGAGCTTCGATTCGTCTTTGAGGTGTTCGGAATCGGTGTCGAACGTGATGCCGTAGATCCGGACGCGGCCATCTTTACGCAGCGCATCGGCAACATCACCACCGGGCTTCTGCGCCGGGAAGTTGAAATGCGGGCACACCCCGATCGTCTTGCTCTTGAAGCCGCCGTCCCAGCGGCCGGCCGGGTGCGCATCGACGCCGTTCCAATACAGGCCGAGGAACGACTTGCCATCCGACGGGAACACGAGGATCGCCGGACCCCTGTGGCTCTCGTTGGTGAACTCGCTCCACGTGAAGCGCAGCACGCGGCCATCGAGCCCGGCGTTCGTGATCAGACCGTTCTTGTGCTCGTAACAACCGATCGCGGTGATGCCGGTCTGCTTGATCCGGAAGGTACCGAACTGCACGGTGTCGAACGCGCCCGAGAAATCGGCCACGGGCAGCTTCGTGACGACCTTGCCGTACGCGCCAAAGCCCATCAGCTCGTTGTACTTGGCGTCGCCGTGGTTCGTCTTGAGCGTGAGCTTCAGGTAGCGGCCGGTCTTCGGGGTCTTGACCAGGACGTGCTGATCGTCGGTGCTCTCGGCGAGCGTCGCGATGACGAGCGGCTGCCACCCGCCATCGGGCTTGTTCGAGATCTCGACGCTGACATCCTTGGCGCTGCGGGCACCGCTCTCGGCCTGCGCGCTATCGAACGAGACCTCGGAGATCGAGTCGCTATCGGCGAGCTCGATCACGAACTCTTTCGGCGTGAGATCACCTTCGGGGGGTGCGTAGCCAGTGGCCGGATCCTCGTCGAGCAGCCAGAATCCCGACCACGAATCGCTGTAGACGGCGGGCTGTTTGATGACGATCGCACCCTCGCCGAACGACGCGAGATTGTTCTTGGTATCGACCTTGTCGGCGAAGGCCGGCAGGGCGAACGCGACTACGAAGACTACGAGGGCTACGACAACACCACGGACCAGCGACATCTCCTCGGTGTATCACGCCGCCGCTAGTGCTTGGTGAGCTCGGCGACCAGTTGGGCGATCGTCTCTCGGGCGCGCTGTAGCTCGTCACCCCGCAGGGTGATGCCGCCGACCATCGAGTGGCCGCCGCCGCCAAACCGCGCACACAGCGCACCGACATCGACGGTCGGCTTGCGCGTCGAGGTCGTCCACTTGTTGAACCCGACCGTGATCTTGATCGAGGACTCGGTCCGCGTGCCGGCGACCGCGTAGAACGCGTGCGGGAACAACCAGTAGCCGAGGAAGCCGGGGTTGCGCGCACCGACGTCGTCGAACCGATCGAACACGACCATGTCGTCGTGCCACACCGCGAGCTTCTCGATCGCGTCGAGATCCTTCGCGCGTTCTTCCTCGATCGCGGCGATCTGCGGCGCGACCTCCGGCCGCTCCGCGACCTCGGCAAGCGAGGCGTGTGACAGCCACTCGATGTAGCGCGCTGTATCCATGCCGCTGCGCCCGTTCGCGAGCCACGCCGCGATCCGCTGGGCCGGAAGCTCGAGCGCGACGGCCTCCTGCGCGGTCGAAAACGTGGCCGCATCGATCTTGTCCGCCCAGGTCACGGCATCGATCAAGTGGGTGGGCGGCTGCCAATTCCACCCGGTAGCGAGCGTGCGCGCGATGAAGCCAGCGCACGAAGGCGCCTTCGGATCGAAGAACCAGGTCGGCTCGTGCGCGCGGTCGAAGATCTCGCGCAAGGCCGGTGGCTGGAACGCCGTGGGGTGGTGATCGAACCACCAACGCATCTTCGGGTCGGCGCAGAACCGGAAGTCGACGCACGCGTGGTCGTCGGCATCGAGCGGGATGCCTTCGAATGGATTGCCATCGCGATGGACCATGCCGATCGGCTTGATCACGACGTCCTTGGCGACGACGTCGCGATAAAACGCCGAGAACAGTGCCGCCGAAGTCGTGCCATCGAAGCAGGCGTCGTGGAAGAAGATCTTTAGGGTCCGCGTCAGGGCCTGGCGATCATACCCGAGGCTGCGGCGACGCGTAGTGTCGGCTTAGGTGTTACAAACGAGCCATGTCCTCCAGCGTGTATTCACTGGTCCTGACCGCGCACGTGCTCGGTTTCATTCTCTGGATCAGCGGCCTGACGGCCATCTTCTGGATGCTGCGGTTTCACGACCACGCTCCGAAGTCATCGCACGAGCAACTCACGCTCCTGGAGCGCGCCCTGGCGATGGCCACCGACCTGGCCGCGACCGTCGCGATCGTGACCGGCCTGATCATCGCGGTCAAGATGCACTACTTCTCGGTCAAGCCGAACATGTGGCTGCACGTGAAGCTCACTGCCGTGGTGCTGTTGATCCTGCCCGTGCACGGCATGCTTCGCGGCAAGATCAAGAAGTACTCGCGCGGTGATCTCAAGCCGGCGCCGACCTGGCTGTGGTCGATGCTGCTCGCGGGCGTCACGATCTCGGTCTTCGCCGTGGTGACCAAGCTGAACTTCTTGCCGGCGAGCGCGGGCACGACCCCGCCGCCGGCAGCGACGGCCACTGGTAGCGGCTCGGGCGCGGCCACGACTCCCTAGTGCCGACGATCCTGCATATCGACCTCGACGCGTTTTACGCGGCGGTCGAACAGCGGGACGATCCGAAGCTGCGCGGCAAGCCCGTCCTCGTCGGTGGATCGATCAAGCGCGGCGTGGTCGCTTCGTGCAGCTACGAAGCGCGCGTGTTCGGGATCAAGAGCGCGATGCCGATGGCCGAAGCGATGCGGCGCTGTCCGCACGCGATCGTGATCAGCAACCAGATGGAGAAATACGCTCAAGCCTCGGCCATCTTCTTCAAGATCCTCGGTGACTACTCACCCGAGGTCGAGGGCCTCTCGCTCGACGAAGCATTCCTCGACATCACCGGCAGCGAGCGCCTGCTCGGAGACAGCGCGACGATCGCGCGCGTACTCAAGCAGCGCGTCACCGCCGAGACCCAGCTCGTCGCCTCGGTCGGGGTGGCGCCGATCAAGTTCGCCGCGAAGATCGCGTCCGATATCGACAAGCCGGATGGGCTGCGGATCGTGACGGCCGAGAACCTCCTGCCCTTCCTGCACGGGCTCCCGGTCACGCGGTTGTGGGGCGTCGGCGAAGCGACGCGCGCGGCCCTCGCGAGCATGGGTCTCGAGACGATCGGCGAGGTCGCGCGCTATCCCGAACAGGCGCTGGTCGGCAAGCTCGGCGCGGTCACCGGGCATCACCTCGCAGCGCTCGCGCGCGGCGAAGATTCGCGCTCGGTCGAAGCAGAGCGCGACGCGGTCACGATCGGACATCGCGAGACGTTCGAGCATGACCTCGATGACAAGGGCGAGCTCGCGGTCACGCTGCTCTCGCAAGCCGATCGCGTCGCGGTGCGCTTACGCGCGGCCGAGCTCCGCGCGCGCACCGTGACGCTCTACATCAAGTACGACGACTTCCGGCAGATCTCCCGGCGCACCACGCTCGATCAAGCCACGAGCGATGGCGGGGTGCTCGCGCGCACCGCCATCGACCTGCTCTCGAAGGTGCCGATCGAAGCGCGCCGCGGCTGCCGCGTGCGGCTTTGCGGGATCTCGGCCGAGAACCTCGAGGCTCGCGATGCGCCTCGCCAGCTCGGCTTCGACGAGGCCCGGCGCGAGAAAGGCGAGCGGCTTGGCAACGCCCTCGATCAAGTCACGGCGAAGTTCGGCAAAGGTCTGATCAAACGTGCCGTTCACCTCCCGGATTCCGACGACGAACCAGGTGATTAGCGGTCGAGGTTCCCATCGCCAGCGGGTTGCGTGTCATACGGACTGAGGCCCTGATGAGAGCTGGTTGGATAGCGCTGGTGATGTTCTGGTGCACGGTCGCGCATGCAGAGCCGAGCTCGAACTACGCGATCGTGGTTGGCTCCAATTCCGGTGGCCCTGGCCAAGGGACACTTCACTATGCAGAGGATGATGCGCGCCGGATGGCGGCCGTGTTGACCGAGCTCGGTGGCTACACCGTCGATCGCGTCGACGTGATCGCGCATCCTTCGCCGGATCAGTTGCGCGACCGGCTCGCGCAACTTGCCAAGCGGGTCCAGCGCGACACCGTGGCAGGCAAACAGGTGCGCGTGTTCTTCTATTACAGCGGCCACGCCCGCGCTCAAGCGATCGATCTCGGAAGCGCGGAGCTGCCGCTCGACGAATTACGCGAGCGGTTGTTCAAGATCGGCGCATCGCTGACGGTCGTCGTCCTGGATGCGTGCCAGAGCGGTGCGTTCTCGCGGATCAAAGGCGCGGCGCCAGCGGCGGACTTCTCGTACAGCTCGCGCCAGCGGCTCGATGCGACCGGTGTTGCGGTGATGGCGTCGTCGAGTGGCAGCGAGCTGTCGCAAGAGAGCGAGCAGCTCAAGTCGAGCTACTTCACGCACCATCTGCTCGTCGGCCTGCGCGGTGCGGGCGATGCAAACAACGATGGCGAGGTCTCGATCGATGAAGCCTATCGCTACGCGTATCACCAGACGCTGCTCGCGACGGCGGAGACAGCGGTCGGTGGTCAGCACGTCACGTTCGAGGCCGAGCTCCGAGGCCACGGCGAGGTGCCACTGTCGTTTCCGCGTGCGGCGACCGCACAGATCACGCTGCCCGCGCAGCTCGAGGGCAAGACGCTCGTCGAGGATCGCCGCTCGCACACGGTTGTTGCCGAGACGTACAAGGCCAAGGGCGCCGCCGTTCGTATCGCGGTGGCGCCGGGCGACTACGAGGTGCTCGTTCGCAATGGCGACCAGCTCTCGCGCTGCTCGATGACCGCACCCGGCGAGATCGATCTCGCGCGCTGCAAATCCGAGGCGCTCGCCGACGAGACCGCGAAAGGTGGCGAGCTTCATCACCTATGGCACCTCGAGGCGGACCTCTTGTTCGGCAACGAGCGCCACGACGGCTACACCAACAACCTTGCGAACTTTGGCTACGCCGAGAAGCCCACCTTCAGCGCCGGCCTCGGCCTCACCGGCCTTCGCCGCTTCGACAATATCTTCTCGTACGGCGTCGTCGCGAATCTGAAAGCGATGCCGAGCTGGACCCACGCCGTCACCGGGGCAGCTGCCTCGCAGACGCTCGATTGGAACGAGACCGACCTGATGGCGGCGCTGCGCGTCGCGTACGGCGTCGCGGACGACGGGTTCGTCATGTACACGCAACTCGCCGGCGGTGCCGGCATTGGCGGTACGAAGGTCACCAGTGCAGACGCGATGACCTACCGCGATCACTACCTCGGCTGGGCCTATGCGGCGACCTTCGGAATCCGGCTCCAGCTCGATCACTTCGGGATCGGCCTCGCGTACGAGAACACGGGCTCGACCGCCATCCACGATCTCATCGGCAACACTCACTCGAGCGGCGGCGATCGCTGGGGCTTCACCGCTGACTGGGAGTTTTGAGCATGCGTGTCTCTCCTCTCTTCATCGCCGCGCTCGCGGTATCTCAGATGGGCGCCACCGATTGCGGTGGCAACGCGCTGCGCGACCCCGGTTTTGATCTCTGGTGTGGTGACGGGCTGTGCGCGTGGAAGGTCGAGCGCGGCGATGTCGCGAAGGTCTCGACCTGGAATCAAGGTGACCCCGGGGTCGAGCTCGTCGGTGACGATGTCGCGATCGAGCAACTCTCGCCGGTCGCGAGCAGCGATGGCTCGTGCCTCGAATTCTCGATGATCGCAAACATCGAGAGCACCGCACAGGTCACGCTCGCCATCGACATCTTCGGTGACGGCAGCATCGAGCACAGCGAGACCATCCCGACCTCGAACTGGGCGCCACTCACGTTCGAGCTCCCGATCCAGGGCGTCTACGGCGGCATCCGCTTCGAGCTCGCGAAGGTCGGCACCGGCAAGGCGGTCCTCGCGCAGATCGGCGCGCGGGTCGTCGATCGCGCCAAGTGCGATCACTTCGCGCCCGCGATCGCGTCGAACGCACCGAACGGTGCACCGTGCGCAGTGGGCACGGATTGCGCGAGCGGGCTCTGCGCGGGCGATGGCGGGATCTTTGACATCGGCACGTGTATCGGTTGCGCCGGCGATGCCTCGTGTGGGAGCGACGCTAGTTGTGGCTACGGTCCACCAGAATCGCCGGTGCGCACCATACCGACCGAGTGCGTCGCCAATGGGGTCAAAGAGCTCGGCGAGACGTGCCTGAAGAACCTCGAGTGCGCGTCACACATCTGCACGGCGGCGGGCTACGGCCTCGGTGCTTGCTCGAGCTGTGGCACCGATGCAGATTGCGCCTCCGGCGAGAGCTGTGGTCTCGCGTGGGGTGAAAGCGCGTTCGGTGTGATCTTCCCGCAGCCTCTCGTGTGCGCGCCGTTGCAGCACTTGGGATCGCCGGGCACGGCGTGCGCATCGAACGAGGACTGCGCGTCGAGCGTGTGCAACGGCACCGAGCGCAAGCAGTGCGACGATGGCCGCTCGTGTGCGACCGCCGCGAACTGTCCCGTCAATA
>Ga0209724_1000323_pt1 | contig 48556 bp, 43 predicted proteins | sample grotaG_FD_184143 | JGI IMG/M metagenome (GOLD analysis project Ga0209724, IMG submission 184143) | Glacier valley bacterial and archeal communities from Borup Fiord, Nunavut, Canada, to study Microbial Dark Matter (Phase II) -... | ecosystem: Environmental > Aquatic > Freshwater > Ice > Glacier ... | reverse complement strand
CTTTATCCTCCGCATCAAAAAGTTTAACCTCAACCCCCCAGATTGGCGTACCAATAGAGCCCGCTTTACTCTTGCCGGGTAAGTTAAAGGTCACAGTCGGGGAGGTTTCGGACAGGCCATAACCTTCTAGAATCTCCACCCCAAACACCTGCTTGAAGGCGTTCAAAATCTCCACTGGAATTGCTGCGCCACCCGATACGGCATATTTCAGGCTTGAGGAATCATAGTCAGCACGATTTGGAGTGTTGAGCAAGGCAAAATACATAGTTGGCACGCCGCCAAACAGTGTTACTTTGTCGCGTTGAATGATTTCAAGCACCTTCACCGGGTCAAAACGTGGCAACAGGGTAATTGCCGCGCCACGACCTATCGCCACATTCATCAGGCTGGTTTGCCCAAAGGAGTGGAACAGGGGCAGCGTTACCAGGGCCACGTCGCCGGGGTTAACTGGCACTAGCGTCCCGGCAAACTGAGCGTTATAAAACATGTTGAAGTTAGTCAGTTCGGCCCCTTTGGGCTTCCCGGTTGTACCGCTAGTGTAGAGGATAACGGCGGTATCATCGGGCATAGTCGGTACTATGTCGAATTTGGGAGAGCTATCCTTCATAAAGTCGGTAAAGCCATAGACATTTTCGGCGGCAGGTAATGGGTGAGGGCTACCGGGCATCTGGGCGATAATCAGTTGTTTGCAATCCGGCACGCGCTGGAAGGCCGCAAAGGCTTCCTGAGCAAATCCCTCAAAAGTAATCAGGGCACTTGCTTCGGAGTTTTTCAACATATATTCAATTTCGTCGCTTTTTAACAGGACGTTCATTGGCACAACCACTGCGCCCAATTTTAACGCGCCGTAATAGGCAATCGGGAATTGCGGGATATTTGGCAGCATGATGGCGACTTTATCCTGTCGCTTGATTCCGGCCCGGCTGAGGGCGTTGGCGAACTGGTTACTCGCGCCGTTAAGCTGGGCATAATTTAACCTGAAAGCATCAAAAATAACGGCAGGCTCGGCTGGATATTTTTTGGCTGACTCAGTTAGCAGCAGTGCTAAATTTAAGCTCATTAGAGTTCTCCCTCTAAAATGGTAATATTCTATTTTTCACAGGTCAATTGGCATTATAAAAATGTGGACAAGCTAACGGGGATTATCTTAACAAAAAAACCATTTCGTGTCCAATCAAATTATCTTTATTGTTCAGGGCTAAGGTAATTTCCACTATGCGCCCGCTCTGTTACTTGCTGGCGTAAAGCTGTAGGAATATAGGTGCTCATGCCTAATTTTGGGGTAGGGTTGGTTAGTTTACGGGTAACATGTGCCTTAGCCAGGCGTACGAGGTGTTCCAGAGTAAAATAACGCGAAAGTTCAGCTTCCTCTCCGCTTGAAAGTGACCCTTCTTTGCTTCGGCCTAAAAGGTCGCTGACACGGTTTTGTAATTCGGGTGAAGGGCGTAAGGCTAATACCTGTTCTGGAGTTGGTTGGCTGGCAAGAAGCTCAAGAATAGTATTTTCATCCTGATAGGTAGCTCCTTCATTGGTTTTAATATCTCTTAAACCGCGCTCCAATATTTCAATCAGTTGATTCTGGTGGCGTTGTAGTTCCTGCCCTAAATCTTCGGGCACCTGTAAAGTAATTTCCATAATCTTACTCTCACTTCTACTAAGTTATCCCAAATAAATTGCGGACGTTCTGCCCGGTTTGTTCGGCGACCTCATGATAACTTATTAGCTTTATTTCAGCAATTTTCTCGGCAACCAGTTTTACGCGGGCGGGTTCGTTGCGGCGGCCTCGATAGGGATGGGGCGTGAGGAAGGGGCAATCGGTTTCGGTAAGCAAGCGGTCAAGCGGGACTTGGCGGGCGACCTGATGACGGTCAGCCGCATTCTTGAAGGTAAGTGGCCCTGCCAGCGAAATATAAACCTGGGGGCCAAGTTCAAGGCAGTTTTGGGCCTCCTCGGCATTACCACTAAAACAGTGCAGCATAATCGGCATATTGCGCCCGTGTTCCTGCAAAATGGCTATCAGGTCGGGCATCGCGTCCCGACAGTGGATAACCAGTGGCAGACTCAAGCGGCGGGCCAGCTCGATTTGTTTCAGGAAGTAAACTTTTTGGGTTTCGGGCGGTACATCGTGATGATAATAATCCAGACCAGTCTCGCCAATAGCTACAATCAGACCAAGGTTTTCAGTAACTAATTTTTCGAGGTAACTTAAAGCCGCATCCGGGTCAGCCTCATTCAGAATATCGTTAGGGTGCAGACCTAGAGCCAGATAGATGTAACCGGGATATTGTCGGGCCAGTTCCAGCGAACTTTGCCAGCGTACCGACTCAATTCCTACATTGATAATTCGTTCCACCCCCTCCGCCCTGGCTCTTTCAATAGTTTCGGCTCGGTCATTGTCATAGTGATAGAGGTCAAGGTGGGCGTGGGCATCTACTAGCATGATAACTCCATTGGTTGTCGGTTGTCAGTCGTCGGTTGTCGGTGGGAAGTTAAATATCAAAAGTCCAAGTAATGGGGTGTTAATAAATCATTGGGCAATTTCGGCCAATTCCCACGCCTGTGGTATGGCTTCGGTTAGCCACCATTCCCAGAATTCCAGACATTTTTCCAGGCTGAATATTGCATAGTCATCGAATTCTACGAAACTATAAGCCTAGTTGGCCTCTTTAGCAAAATCAGAATATACGATTTTCTCATAATCCTCGTCTTCGATTTCTTCATCGGCATAATCTGTGGCTTCAGGGTTAGTGTAATTACCAAGAGAAAAAAGCAGGGGAGTTGTGGCAATTATAAATGCGTCATAGGTAGCCTGAACAATCCAATATATTTTTCCTTCCTCATCGGTAGACTCCCAATTACTAAACACGTTATGGTCAAGCCGTTTAACTGCTTCTTTGGTAATTTTGCCTGTCAAATATCTTTCAGCAATACTCAAAATCCATGCTGGTGATAAACGTCCACCATCAGGGTTTTCCTCATCCCAAATAGGTGAAACCTTACGTACAGTTATAATAGCCAACCAACTTAAACCTTTATCCGCCTGTTGTAGTTCAACTTCTTTTGCTTTGCCCCAATCCTCAAATTTGACACGAGCAAGTAAACCAAAAGATTTATAAATTGTGAACCGTTCATAAGGACTTAAATCATTGTTGGGATCGGCCTGAATTTTTTCGAGATATTGTTTGATAAGCTGTTGGGTTTCGGCGGGAATTGGCATCGCATTTTGCCTATTATTCCCCCTTCCACGCCTGCCCCTCCTGTACTCAGGGGGGTTAGGGAAGGGGCTAGGGGGTTAGGTCAGCTCGTTACTTATAATTGCGGCGGGGATTCTGGCCCATACTGCTCTGCACGTTTTTGGGACGGGCTGCTTCCGCTCCGGGGCTACGCTGTAGCCGACTGCGTTGCTCCAGAGGAATCTGCCGAAAATCCACCGTTTCGTTAAACAAAACAAACTTGCACAAAGCCGCATCACCAATCCGCGAGCGAATCCGCCCATCCAGATGATCCAAATCCTGGTTAGTGGTGATAACCGTCGGCAGTTTTAGATTATAGCGGTGATTAATAATCTGGTAAAGTTTTTCCCGCGCCCAGGGCTTGGCACTTTCCGTACCCAGGTCGTCCAGAATCAAGAGGGGGACATTTCTAATCTCGTCAAACCGCTCGTCATAGCTGGCAGTGCTATCCGGCTCAAAGGTCGCCCGCAGATAATCCAGTAAATCGGGCACAACCGCAAAATAGAGCCGCATACTCATATGTTTCAGAGTATAGTTGGCGATAGCCGCCGCTAAATGAGTTTTGCCGCAACCGAAATTACCAAAAAGCAGCAACCAGCCATTGGGGTCACGGGCGAAATTCAGACAGGTTTCGTAAGGCTCTCGCAGACCGGGTAGGCGCGAGTTAAAATTCTCGAAACTCATATCGCGGAAAGCATCCAGATTGCTTAATCTTTTCAGCCGCTCGACCTCGCGGGCCTGGTTTTCGGCATTTTTGCAATCGCAAGGAATTAAGCGTCCGAAATTGGGGTCGCCTACGGGGGCATCAATCCGCAGCCAGCCGCTCCCTCGACAAATCGAGCAAACCCCCGCTCCAAGCGGAATTTCAATTTCGTCTACAAAGCTGGCCTCGTTACGCTCACGGGGCACAAAAGGCACAACCTTAGCGGGAGTCATCGCCTTCCGGGAAGGGCTTGTCTCGGCGGGGCTGGCTAAGATAGGCGTATTTCCCGGTAGTATATTTGGCGAAATCAATGGGTTGTTCGGCAGACCGTTCGGCTGGCCGTTTTGAAGGTGACGGCGTAGGTCTTGCTCCAGGTCTTCCACCCCGATCCGGCGGGGAAAATCCTGCCGCTCCCAGCTCTTGCCCGTTAGCTTCCGACTGCGCTCCTGCCTCTCCTGTTCGAGAGCCTGCCAATCCTGCTCGCTCATTCCCGGTTCGTCCGCTTCGCCGGGCCGATTGTTGTCCTTCTCGCCCATAATAACCTTCCTGCTGATTATTTTCGCCGGGGCCTTCGGAAGCCCAGGTCTCTAGAATTTTAGAAATATATGCCCAGTTACGCCGATTATAAGTTACCGCATGTTTAAACGCCGCTTCGACCCATTCTGCCGGGTAAAGCTTTTCAGCCTCCCGCAATCTTTCGCTCATCAAAGGAGTCAACACACTGATATTTTGCTCATAAAGGGTATAAATATCGGGACGGGCCGAGTTTAGCCGCAACTCTTTCCAACGCTCGATGGCAGCGCGGGGGTCAAGATTGCCACCCGTAGCATTTTCGCTCGGTACTGTCCATTCCCAAATATCCAGTCCTTGCAATAAAGTGGTATCTTCCAGCGAGGTTTTACCTTCTTCTAAGCCTAATACAAAATCCCGATTAGTAGATGTATTAAGCAAAAACCAGGTAACTAATACGGGCTCAAGCTCGCCGCTCAGGGCAAACTCGTTAGGGGCGGGGGCTGCTACCAGCCGCAACAACGTACCACGTGATACACATAGTTCCAGCCCTTCGCGTAGATGTTCCTGGGGAGGTCGGGGGTCGCCGGGTCGTCCTAAGCCGCTTAATAATTCCGGCGAACGTTCTAATTCCCAATAACCTACCCACTTGGGGTCGCCGCGCTTTTGTCCCGCCAGATACATTAGATGGAGTAATACTTTTAATTCGTTGAGGTTAGTAATTTGGGGCAAAAGCTGGGTAAAGAAAGTAGCGGGCACCCCCGTAAAGCGGCGGTTGGCGGCATCACCTGTGTCAAAACCTAGAAATCTACTACCGGGCATTGCCATCGTTTTCAGTCCTGCTTTTCCCCATTTCTTTTAATTCCCCCTTCCTTTGTAGCGACACGATGCATCGTGTCCGGGGGGCTAGGTTGGGTTTATCTCAACGTTTCAAGGTCGCTAAATTTGGTTGTCTTATTATGGAAAAAGAGTTGGACAGTGCTGACCGGGCCGTTACGGTGTTTGGCAACATGTACTTCGGCAATATTCTTCTTTTCGGTTTCCGGGTTATATAGCTCGTCCCGATAGATAAACATCACCAGGTCGGCATCCTGCTCGATACTACCCGACTCCCGTAAATCGCTTAATTGCGGGATGTGGTTAGTACGACTTTCTACCGCCCGACTTAACTGACTGAGACAAATTACCGGGATGTTTAGCTCACGGGCCAAACTCTTGAGGTTTCGCGAAATTTCCGACACTTCCTGCACCCGGTTTTCGCTACGTGTCCCGCCCATCAATTGCAGATAATCAATAATCAGACACTCGATATTAAACTCGGCGTGGAGGCGGCGGGCCTTGCTACGGAGTTCCATTACGCTCATCCCGGCGGAGTCGTCAATGTAGAGCGGGGCAGTTGCCAGCTTACCGAAAGCGCGGGTTAGTCTATCCCACTCGGTTTCATCCACATAGCCAGTGCGGAGGCGGTGCGAGTCTACACCCGTTTCCATCGCCAGCATCCGTTGTACCAGCTGCTCCCGCGACATTTCCAGGCTAAACACAGCCACCGGGCGGTTGTGTTTCATCGCCATATTATAGGCAAAACCCATCGCCAGACTGGTTTTACCAACGGCGGGGCGGGCCGCCAGAATAATCAGGTCGGAATTTTGAAAGCCACCCGTCAGGCGGTCAAGATCGGAGTAGCCACTTGGTACGCCGATAATTTCGCCCCGATGCTCATGTAAATAGGCCAGTCGGTCAAAATATTCTTCGAGAATGACCCCAATCTTGATAGCATCGCGCTTTACCCCGTCCTGCACCACATCGAAGACCAGTTGTTGGGCCTGGTCGAGCATCTCCTGGACATCCAGGACATCATCAAAACCTAGTGATGTTACCTGTGCGCCCGCCCCAATCAGCTTCCGCATTACCGAATAACGCAATACAATTTTGGCGTAATACTCAACGTGAACGGGGGTGGCGGTAGAGCGTATCAGTTGGAATAAATAGCTGGGTTTAACCTGACCTTCGGCCTCGCCAAGCTTGCCCCGCCGTCGTAGTTCGTCGCGGAGGGTCACAATATCGCCGGGGGCACGTTGCTGGTAAAGGCTTAACACCATATCGTAAATGGCGGCGCGTTCTTCGCTAAAAAAATCTACGGGCTTGAGGATGGGGGCAACTTTGATAATCGCGTCACGGTCAATCAAGAGTGAACCGATTACGGCTTCTTCAGCTTCGGGGTTGTGGGGTATAGGTTTTTCCCCGGCGGCACTGGTAGTAACATTTACGCCGGGGTTTTCGCGGCTGCGGTCATGGCGGCGCATATTATCGCGATTATAGCTTGGGTTGGAAGCATAGATATTTTCTGCGGTCATAGTCGTCACCACCCATTTACAAGATAGCCCGACTACTAAGCAAAGATAAGGGATTGCGGCGGATTAGCCCATAGCTCGTTGCAAAAATAAAGGGTGCCTTGCTAAAAGCACCCGACTATACGCAACCAAGCAGCGGCTAAATAACGCGGCTTGTAAGACTGATTAAAATATTTACGCCAAGCGTCGGGTACAAGGCGCAAACTCTAAAACCTGTTTTATTTAGTTGTTGTGAAGATTAATCCCTATTCGGCGGCTTTTTCTTCCACCGGGGCCGCTTTTTCTTCCACTGGAGCGGTTTCGCCAGCTTCATTTACGACTTTAACTGTAACTTTGGGGGCTAATTTACCCACCAACTTTATAGCTACTTCGTAAGTGCCAATGCTATGGATATTTTCGGTCAAGTCCACCTTGCGGCGGTCAATCTCGTGGTTAATCTGGGCACTCAAGCGTTCGGCAATCTGCGCTGAGGTGACCGAGCCATACAAACGACCAGCGTTACCAACTTTGGCTTCGATAGTGATGGTCTGTTTGGCAATCAGGTCAGCCAAAGATTTATTATCGCCTTCCAGCACCAAAATCTTGCGAGCTTCTGCCGCTTTTTGCCGTTCTACCTGTTTAACTGCTGCCGGGGTAGCCGCTTTAGCCATGCCGCGTGGCAACAGAAAATTGCGGGCGTAACCGTTCGCTACTTCTTTAATTGTACCTGCATCGCCCAGGTGTTCAACTTCCTGGGTCAAAATTACCTTCATTTCCTTCGGGGTTCTCCTGACTACATTAGTTTTGCTTTATCCTATTAACCCTCTAAGTATAGCATTGCCCGCTCAGCTTGTAAAGGCGTACATTTGAGCGAATCAGATACCAATTAGCATTAATAGTAAATATCCGATAAGTATTACTAACATTGCAGTTATGAGTATGATACCAAAGTTGGTTAACCGCATAGGGTTACGCAGTGGGCCAGTATTGCGGCGCACAGGGCGTTCCTTTAGTTTTACTCTAGCGGGAATATTGCGCCTGAATTCCATATACTTGAGGGCGGTAGGATTGCCCGATACAAAGTCTGCCATTCCAACTGCGCTAATACCTTCCAGGCTAATGGGTTTGATATATGGTTCGTTTCTGGCTTCCATAAGCAGGGTGGTTTTGGGATAATAGCGGGTCGGGCTGGACTGTAGCACCGGGTCAGGGGGCGTTTTGGCATGTGATTTGCTATCGCGAGTGACTATTGGTTCAGCCGCTTGGGTTGCAGCTTCGGGTTGAGTCGCATTTGGTGTTTCGATTTCTGCGGTAGCCATTTCTGGTAATGTGGCACTTAGCGTTTCGACTTCTGTAGCAGGGGCTGCGGGGGTAGCTTCCTGCTCTGATGGGGTAAAGGTTGTGTTGGATTGTAGTGCAGGTTCAAGCTGCGGGGATATTTCGACGGGTGGTTCTATTTCAGGGGTGGTTGGTGTTTTGATTTCTATTGGAGCAATTTCGGGCTGGGCGGTGATTAGTGGCTGCACTATTTGGAGGGCAAGTTCAGGCTGGGCAGGCGCGTTAATTTCTGTGGTAGTTGTTTCAGGAAAAGTAGTACTCACCACCTTGATTATCGTCGTGTTGAGTAGGGGTTGGACAAAGGTTGGTGGTTCAAACGTTTGTGCTTTAGTTTCAGTTAATATAGTTCCTGTGACCTTGATTATTGTTGATATAGGTTCAGGGTCGCCGATTAGTGGCCTTTTAGTTTCAGGTGGAACGGTTGCCAGGGTTGCTTCGGGCTCTATTACTGTAGAAGTTGCGGTAGAGGTTGCCCCGTTTACCAGACGCTCAATCAGGCGTTGCAGGGTGGAATCTTCGTCTAATAGAAGGGTGTTGCGGGAAGAAGCAAATCTGACCTGTTCTTTCCACCAACTTGGCTCGTAGATGGTGGGTGATTCTTCGCCAAATGTTGCCAGGAGGTCATCTCCAGCCTGGTTATGGCCTACCAGTACGTCTGCCAGGTCAAGTTCTTTATCTGGTTGGGCCCTAAGTTGGTAGATATTTTGCAGAGCCACTTCGTTTTGCGGATTGAGTACCAGCACTTTTTGTAAGGCGGGTATCGCCAGATTAGGTGGAACGGAGGCTGCCAGACATAACCAGGCTTGCTGATTGCACGGGTCGGTTGTTACCACTTTGGTTAAAATCCGGCGAGCAGTTTCTTTGCGCCCCGCCGCCAATGCCGCGATTGCGGTATCTATTAGCTGCTCGTTTTTGCTCATAACGTGAATCCTTTTAAAAAACCGTTGTAGGTTATCGGTTGCCAGTAAGAATAATTGCTATTCTAAGAACGCTAATACTTGTTATGACCCCAACGGCTAAAACCGATTGCAAACCCAAAGATGCAAGCCAGGACGTTATACGGTAAAAGTTGAAAACGAGGTTGCAAAGATGCAACCAGTAAAGTTACCCAAAAGGTATTCTTCATATAGGGATATTTTAGCTCTAAATTAAATAGTTTTCAATAGCAAATGGCAATTTGGCCTTTTGCCTATTGCTTTTAGGGGCTTCGTGATAAAATTCTCATTTAGGAAGCTAAACGTGCAATCAGAAAGAGGACAAAGATGCCCCTCGGTCAAAATCACAGTGTTAAGGTTTATTCTACAGTTTGGTGTGAGGATTGTAAACGAGTTCGTAAATTTTTGGGTGAGCAAAAGGTTCACTACGATTTTATTGACATCGAAAAAGAAGCCAGTGGCCTTTTTTATGTAGAACGGCTAAACAAAGGCAAAATCATCATTCCCACCATCACGATTGATGATAAAGTCTATCCCAACCCCGCCAACCTGGAAATGGCCGAGGCGTTGGGTTTACAGGTCAAAGCCGAGCGACCCTTTTACGAGTTATTAATTATTGGCGGTGGCCCCGCAGGTCTCACGGCGGCCCTGTATTCGGCGCAGGAGCAGATTGATGCGCTGGTTATCGAAGGAGCGGCTTTGGGTGGTCAGGCGGGGCTTACCGAGCGGCTGGACAACTATCCCGGTTTTCCCGAAGGTATTACTGGTGACGAGTTTGCCGAGCGGTTGGTGCTACAAACCAAACGTTTTGAGGTCGAGATGCTCTCGGCCCAGGCAGTTACCTCCATCGAGCTAGACGGGCGTTATAAAACGGTGCGTACTACCAATGGCGATGAATATCGGGCGCATGCGGTGCTAATTGCCACTGGTTCAGCCTACCGTCGCTTGAATATTCCCGGTGAAAAAGAGTTAAGCGGGGCGGGGGTGCATTATTGTAGCACCTGTGACGCTCCTTTTTATAAGGGCAAAGAGTTAGTAGTAATTGGCGGGGGCAATAGCGCGATTGAAGAAAGCCTCTTTTTGGCTAAATTCGCGGGCAAAGTAAAGATTCTGGTCTGGAAACACGAAATGACCGCCAGTAAGTTACTACAACAAAAGGTTCTCGAGCATCCCAAAATTGAGGTGCTTTTCAATACCGAGGCTCGTGAGTTCCGAGGTAATGGTCATCTTGAAGCGATTCTCGTCGAAAATAACCTGACCGGGGAGAAATACGAGTTTGCGGCAGAGGGAGTTTTTGTTTTTATTGGCCTCATTCCAAATGCCGATTTTGTAACAGGTAAGGTTAGCAAGGATGCGGGTGGGTTTATTATCACTGCCGCTAATCTTGAAACCAGTTTACCCGGTGTTTTCGCGGCGGGGGATGTGCGAAGTGGTAATATCAAACAAGTGCCAACAGCGGCGGGCGAAGGCACTATGGCGGCCTTTATGATTCAGCGTTACTTGCAGAATATCTAAGGTTATTTACCAGCCAGGACGTAGGCGACGGGGATAAGAGCCGTTGTTGGCCTTGAGAATCAAGCTGCGTAGGTCAATTTGGAGCTGACTCATGCGTTCCTGGCCTAAATAGTTGTTCCATTCCGTTTCAAGCTGGGTCAAAATCGCTTCGGTATGTTTGATACAATCCCAACCTCTGTTAGTCAGCATCACAATTTTACTGCGCCCGTCGCGCTCATCCGGGTGACGCATTATATATCCTCGTTGCTCAAGATATTCCAACATCTGGCTGGCGGCTTGTTTGGTAACGCCCAGGTGTTCGGCGATTTCATTGACATTTGCCCCGCCAAAAGAAAGTAACTGAAAGGTAAAGCCGTGTTGAGGGCGCACATCGTCAAAGCCTACCTCCCGTAATTTGTTTTGCAGCTTTTCGACCATTGTTCCGCAGGCCATTAATAGTAACCCCATAAGTTCCGAACTTGTTGACGAAGACTCAGCCAAAATGGATCCCCCGGTTTTATATAAAGTTAGTCAAGCACCTTGACAAACCTTTTTAGTTATTATACACTACAAAAGTAGTCAAGCATCTTGACTATAAACTATCAACAAAAACCTGAATTCAAAGAAAGGCTACTAAAAACATGATAGAACAGGCAGCTGTAATGTCAACCGAACAGACCAGAGAGTTAATCCAACGCTATATCGAGGAAGTCTGGAACAAGGGAAATTTGGATTTAATACCAGAGCTGGTAGACCCGAATTATATTGACCATAGCATTCCCTTTCCGGGTTTGGAAGGATTGAAGGAATGGATTCAGGCCACCAGTGCCGCTTTTAACCATCAAACTATTATTGAAGAACAAATTACCGAAAACCATTCTTCCGCCCTACGTATAACGATGCGCGTGAAACAGATTGGCGAATGGCGTGGGATTGCCAGCAGTGGTAAGGAAGCCCAGACCGAGGGTTTTCGTTTTTATCGGTTGGAGAACGGCAAAATTGTGGAGCATTGGGCGCATATTGATGGCGATAAATTAGCCGCCCAGCTAAAAAGCTAGAATTTTTAACTGTTCCGGCCTTTGCCCAACGCTTCGGGATTTACACAACTGACCATCGGTTGACTGGATAAGGCCGCTATAAGGTTACGGGCGGCAATTTCGGCCATTTTTCCGCGTGTAGCGTAGGTCGCGCTGCCGATGTGGGGCAAAATTAGAACCTGCGGCAAAGTTAGCAAAGGGTCGGAAGCCCGCATCGGTTCGGGGTCGATCACATCCAGACCCGCCCCGGCAATTTTGCCATTTTGCAATGCTGCTAAAAGGGCTGCCTGGTCAACCACTGGCCCACGTGCGGTATTAATCAAAAAGGCCGTTGGTTTCATCAGGTTTAGTTCTGTCGCCCCAATATAGTGGCGAGTCGCTGCCGACAAAGGCACATGCACACTTACAAAATCGCTGCGCCTTAATAATTCCTCTTTACTGACAAAAACCGCCCCAAGTTTTTCTTCGGCTTCAGCATTACGGGTGCGACTATGGTAAAGAATTTCCATATCAAAGCCCCTGGCCCGTTTGCCCACCTCGTAGCCGATGCGCCCCATTCCCAAAATCCCTAACGTGGTATGATGTACATCTGTACCTAAATTTTCCAGAGGCCCCCACGTTTGCCACTTATCCTGCTTTACATAATCCACCATCTCGGCCATCCTTCGCGCCACCCCTAGAATCAGCGCAAAGGCTACGTCGGCGGTGGTTTCGGTCAAAACGCCGGGAGTATTGCCCACCAACACCCCGCGCTCGGTACAAGCCGCTATATCAATATTATCGTAACCTACCGCATGGTCACTCACTACCTTGAGTTTTGGGCAAGCGTCCAGCAACTCCCCATCAATCCGGTCAGTCAGCATCGCCAATAACCCATCGCAATCCGTCGCTTCCTGCAACAAAATTTCGCGGGGAACCGGGCGGTCTTCAGGCCATACTCGCATCTCGGCCCAATCCCGCAAAAGCTCCAAACCTTGTTCCGCCATTACCCGTGTGACATATACTTTAGGCTTTGCCATAACTTAAACCTAACCCCCTAACCCCCTTAAAACCCTATAAAGGAAGGGGGAACATAAAATCCAAAAATATCCTGTCTATCCTGTCCATCCTTGTAAATTTCTTAAACTCTTTACTCATTACTCGTTACTTGTCTAAGGGCTGACAAGAGTTGGGCTAAATCCTCGGCGGTGGTGTAACCCTGCACCGAAACCCGAATAAACGACTGGTTTTGCCAGCTAATCATGGGGGCTTCTACCTGGAATTCATCCCACAGGCGAGCTTGAAAAGCCTTTTCGTCACATTTGGGTAGGCGGATAGTAGCCATCTGCGCATACCATTCGGGGCTATCCGGGCAAATCGGCTCTAGCCCGGTAAGTTGGTCAATCTCGCGGCGGGTTTCGGCTAATAAATTATGGCAGCGCACCCGTACCTCATCCCAATTGTGTTTAGCCTGGAATTCGATGGCGGCGGGAACGGTCAGGAAAGCAGCAATATCCCGCGTACCCTGCCATTCCAACCAATTAACAAAAGTGTTCGGGCCGGGTTCGGGGCTATCCCAGCCCCAGCTAACCACCAATGGCTCAACCAGCTTTTGCACCGCAGGTCGGGCATAAAGAAACGCCGCCCCTTTTGGCGCACACAGCCATTTATGGCAGTTACCCGCATAGAAATCCGCGCCAATATCTTCCAGGTTCAGGGGAATTTGACCGGGAGCGTGCGCGCCATCAATAATGGTTAAGATTCCAGCTTCATGCGCCCTGTGACAAATCTCTTTAATTGGATAAATCAAAGCAGTTGCCGAGGTAATGTGGCTCAGGCATATAACTTTGGTGCGCTGCGTAACCCCCTGCCAGAACATTTCGATAAAATCCTCTTTGCTGGTAACAGGCAAAGGGATAGGCTGGTTAATATAATTTAGGCCCGTTTTGTGGGCCAAAAATCGCCAGGTTCGGTCAATTGCCCCGTACTCGTGGTCAGTACCTAATACTTCGTCACCCGGCCCAAGCTGCAAAGAGCGGGCCACAATATTTACGCCAGTGGTAGCATTGTTAATGTAAACCAGATTTTCCGGCACAGTATGCAGATAGGTCGCCAGAGCCGCACGAGCCTCTTTTAACAATCCTTCTGCCCGTCGCCCTAAAAACTCTAGTGGCTGCCTTTCCAGTTCGACCTGCCACTGCTGGTAAACCTCAAAGACCGGGCGCGGACATGCTCCATACGAACCATGATTTAAAAAGGCCATATCAGGCCGTAACATAAACAAATCTTTCAAGTGGCTTACCTCATAGGTGCTAGGCGTTAGAAAAAAATTTCACCACAGAGACACAAAGGACACAGAGAAATTAAAATATAAAGCTGTGTTTTTATAGATTACTAGATTTTAAATATTGGATTTTAGATTTTCCGCCGACAACCGACGACTGTCAACCGATAACCTTCTACAGCACCTTAATCATTAACATACGCTCGCCGTTACGCTCAACCAGCCCCAATTGGTGGGCCAGAGGTTGGGCCTGACGATGATGCTCGCCTGAGCCAACACTAAACCATTGGTTAGAATAACCCCGCGACTGGTGGATTAACACTTCAAACAGAGCTTTTTCTTCCTCTGAGCCCCAGTATTCCTGGCTAAGATAAATGCGCCAACGTCCCCGGTCTCCCCAATCAAAAAAGTCGGCGTGGCCTTGTGGAAGCGTTTTATCGTCAAAAAGTATTGCGAAACTCACCCCCTTGCCGGAAGCGGGCAGATGGGGCTGATAAAACTTTTCCCAAACCGGGGCGGTACTAGGGTCGGCTGCCGCTTGCTCCAACTGGAAAAAATGCTTCAAATTGATTTTAGCAGGCCCGTGCTTTAGCGGACGAAGCACCACTTTGCGGCTTTGGGGCAGCGGGGTAGCCGCAGCGGGCTCGCTCCAGGAAGGGCGCGAAAGATAGAAAAAGCGGTGATGTTGTTCCAGATAGCCACTTTTCTGATATAAATTCACTGCTCGCGTGTTGCTGTTGGTGACACCCAAAGTCAGGTAGCGAAAACTACGGCGGCGGGCTTGTTTCTCGGCAAAATCCAGCAACTTATGGCTATAGCCCCGCCCCCGAAAGCCAAAATTTATTTCAACATCGTTAATATGAGTCAGGAATTTTTTGTGCTGAAGATAAATCTGTCCACCCAATTCTTTGTTCAGGCGTAACCCATAACCCCGATTTAAGAGCCAGTAATAGAGGGGGCCCCGCAGCCAACGGGTAAAAAACCTGAAGTTTTCCCCACCCATCAAACGCTCGAATACCGGGTCAACCTCTCGGTAATTTCGGTACATATGGCCTAATGTAAGCCAGTGTTCCCAAAACTTTAAGGGGGTAATCCTAATATCACCCGGATTAGTCAGGCTGACATCGTAGGTATCCCGCAGGGTATGCGGCGAAGTTTGCTTGGTTTTATTCCACATTGACGAAACTACCCTGATTTGCAATATAGCTGAACACTGGCTTTATTGTAGCGAAAAAAAGCCCAACGTCAAACCCCGTCTTGTGATATTTCCCGCAATATATTAAAATCTATAGGTATGAATTATTTTGCCTGAGCATTGAGATAAGAAGTGAGGAAATATTAGTATGCTCAATCATCTAAACCCCGCCGCTTTTTTTGAGAATTGTTTGCAGCAATGCGCCCTGCTAACCGCCGAGGGCCAGCCTCTCCCTACCCTTAGCCAGCTAAAAGCCGATGAGAAATTACGGGCCTTGATGTTGCGTACTCTGACCGATATTAAGATTGGCTCGGATGCCATCTTTGCCAAAGGGAAACCTTCTGACAATATCGCTGATTATGTGGAATGGGAACGCCATTGGTCGGCCTGGGCTTCCTCTCGCACCGCCGCTTTCCACAGTCGGGCAGCTTTGTTAATGTTGGGGGATAAAGGCCACTTTGATTACTTCCTGAGTGTTTTGCGTACCAGCCACAATCTGGCCTTCCTGAGTGCCAGTAGTGATGTTTTGCAGCACGCTACCGGGCATTATTTAACTGGCCCAACCGAGGAACTTAGCAAGGCCCATCTGGCAGACTATTGGCAAAAACGTGGTGTCTAATCCTGTAAATAATATAGCGTCTGAGCCCGCCGATTTGTTGTTGGCTGAGCTACAAAACCATAAACTCCCCGCCGAGTTTTACCAGCGTCCAACCCTGGAAATAGCCCTGGAATTGTTGGGCAAGGTTTTGGTATGTGTCCGGCCTGAAGGGGTGGCGGCAGGTTATATCGTGGAGACTGAGGCTTATATCGGGCAGGATGACCCCGCCTGTCACGCTTACAAGGGGCTTACTCCCCGCAACAAAACGATGTGGGGCGAACCCGGTCTGGCCTATGTCTATTTTACCTATGGCAATCACTGGATGCTTAACACCGTTACCGAGCGGGCCGACTATCCAGCCGCCGCCCTGTTACGAGGGTTGCAGCCACTGTTAGGTCTGGATTTAATGCACCAACGCCGCCAACTTGACCAGCTAAAGGGTAAGCCCGCCGACTATAAATTAGCTAACGGGCCAGGAAAATTATGTCAGGCTCTCGGTATCACGGGGGCTCTTAACGGTTTTTCCTTGCAAAGTGAGGAGCTCTTTATCGCCAACCCACCCGCCGAAGCCGCCCTGCCCCCTTTTGAGGTGGTGCAAACAACCCGTATCGGTATTACACGCGGGATGGATTCTCCCTGGCGTTACTACGTGGCGGGCAATAAAAGCGTATCGAAAACCTAACCCCCTAGCCCCCTTCCCTGTAAAGGAAGGGGGAACAAGAGGCAATTCATGAAGCACGCTGGAGATGCGTCCCTGGACGCTCTGGAAAATTTATTGGTAGAAATCCGCAAATACCCGGGCCTCAAAGAGAAAAAACGCGGGACTTTTTACCAAAAATCCGCCGGATTTATCCATTTTCACGAAGACCCCGCCGGGTTTTTTGCTGACCTGAAAATTCAGGGCGAATTCCAACGCTATAATGTTACTACTAGCGCAGGGCAAGAAGTTTTTCTGGAGGCGGTTGCGGCAGTCATGGGAAGTGGTAAAATATAAGGATGGCTATAATCAATCATGAAAGTTTGGACGACGCTATAGACCGGGCGTTAGCAATCGGAATGGAACGCCCTGACCCCAGAGTAGCGGCGGTTTTGTTATTCGTGCAGCAGTTCGCGGATGGGCCAAATTTGCTTTTTATCCGCCGTAGCGAAAGAGTGCCTAACCACAAAGGCCAGATTAGTTTCCCCGGTGGTGGTTTTCATGTCGAAGATGGCACGCTTGAGGTTACGGCTTTGCGTGAAGCCTGGGAGGAACTACAGATAGCCCCCCAGAGTCTTAAAGTTTTAGGCCCGCTCCCGCCGACCCCCACAATTGTCAGTAATTTCGTAATTCATCCCTTTGTGGCGGTTCCGGCTGACCCAACGATGGGGTTTATTTATAAAGGGGATGATTTTGAGGTCGCCGAAGCCTTTCATGTGCCGCTCAAAGCCTTACTAGAGCCTGCCGCTTTCCGCACCGAAACCTGGACAATCGGTGGCTATTCGCGTCCGGCAATTTTCTACACCTATCAGCACAACGTAATTTGGGGCGCAACCGCCTTCATCCTGCATAATTTCCTGCGCCAGATTCGGGCAGGGCTTTGGGACATTCTGTTTGGATAAAAAATTCTAGCTGACTATTCTTTTTGACCGTCTGGTTGAGAATGTATTCGGTCATAAATCGAAACGCCACTTAGTAAAAGAGCTAACCAGAAGCTACCTGAGATGTATCCGCCAGCTACATCGGTAAGATAATGCACTCCTCGATAGATTCGGCTTAGTCCCACCATAATTACACAGACTAGCATAACAATTAACCAACTGGTCAGTAGTATGGGACTTTTGATAAATTTATAGCCGAGCCAGCTAAGTCCTCCACAGAAACAGAAAGACACAGTTGCATGGCCGCTGGGGAAACTAAAGGTGGGGGGCTGGGGGTCATGGCTGCTCCAAAGGGCAGGGCGCGGACGGCGGAAGAAAAATTTAAGGACTTGGTTTATTAATACCCCACCCCCAGTTGATAGGGCTATTAACCAGGCGGCATGAGGATGGTTACGTCTTACCAGTAGTCCGAAGCTAAAGACGGTCATAATTATGACACTCGCCATACTGCCAATACTCGTAAAGAATTTGAAAACCTTGTCCAGTGTCGGGTTGGCAAAACTATGAACCCATAAGCCGAACCGATTATCCAGGTCGGTAGACTCTTTACGAAAAATACCTTCGGCCAGCTCTTCAAATAATTTGGCTAAAAAGACTGCGCCAATAAGTCCAATGCTGGCAAAGAGACCCATATGCCGGATAACACCTTTCAGAGCTTCCCCCACCGATTCCTTATGGGCAAGCTTAGGATTACTACTATCTACTGGTTTGAAGAACGTTGCCATAATTGTACCGTCAGACTTCCTCGTTATGCAATCGCTGTCAAGTCAAATTAAATAAAGTTTTAAGGTTGTAATTGTTACTCCTACTTCTTGTGAATATTTTCCGACTATGCCCCATATCGCCATGAGAAGTAGTGCCGCCCGATATTGCCCATCTCCACCTGCCAATCCGGGGGATTAGAGGGGGTAAAGGTAATGGCCCGCCGCTCGAACATCTGCACCAGTACATCGCGGTCTTGCCCTGCCAGCTTAACCTTAATCCAGTAAGCCTCACTGATAGGCAGCCCCAACACAAAAACCCAGCCGTTGGGTAAAGTATTCATATATTTCATCAAAATATCCGGCACATTATGACCCAAAGTATTGTCGTAATAGGAATACTTAACGGCGGCAGGGGCGGTGGTCAGGGTCGAAACCGTACCATCTTTGGTCAGGGATTCTAGCAAGGGTTGGGTGACTCGCTGCGGGGCGCGTTTATTATTATTGAGCGAGGCGATTCCGCCAAATGTAGCATAGGTTGGGGCATCGGGGTTGACCGAGCCAGGGTCGCCCGCCACCGGGATTTGGGCCGCCCCCTTTGGCTGATAGCTGTTATCGCCTAACTGCATATTGCCCCCGACCAACTCGCGCACTAACAGCCCGCTAGTAACAAACCACTGGCTGCTACGGTCGCCGTTGGGGTTGTTTATCTCCAAACGAGCCTTATCAAAGTAGAAAACCACCCGCTTGCCGCCAGGAGCCTCAACATAAGGCTCGTAACGGGCATCAAAAATATCTGGGCCATAAAGCCAGGTGCGTTTGGCAGTGCCTGCCGCTACCGGGCCGTCTACCCCTTGCCATAATGTCCGCACCGAAGTATCAGCATTTGCCAACCCTGCTTTTGGCTCGGTGGAAACGTTAACATCCGACAGGGTTGCGCCCGTGCTAAATTTCCAAGTACGCACCTGGGGGACACCATTATCAATCTTGTAGGTAAAGGTTACTTGATAGGTGGTGTTGGGACTAAGGGGTTTGGTAGCGGCAATCGTGGCACTGTTGCGGGCCGTCCAAAATGAATTGAGGTCGGCCAATTTATAGCACTCAACCTGACTGCCACTGGCATCAATCAGACTCATCTCATTAGCATCATAAACAATTTTACCCGCGCCCCGATAGGTAATCGAAATGGGGCAACCAATGGGGTAGGCTGGATTTAACCCCGCCCGCCGGAATAAATCCGGCCCCTCGCCGCCATAGCTTTTGAAGAAACTCAGGCCATTTTCGGGCGGCCAGATGATAAATTGAGGCTGGAAGCTGGTTTTCCAGACGGGCATCCCAAAATCAATCACCGTAATCGGGGTTTTGCCGCCATCGCCCTCCCCCGCCGCAACCCCAACATCGGGATAGGCTGGGTCTAGTATCGGAATACGGTGGTTAAGAGTTGCCATCAGCCGATTGACCGCCGCTACCGGGTCGGCGATAGTGTCGATATTTTCGTTGGTACTCTGGCTGTTGGCGTAACCAAAGGTAGCGGCCCGTGTAAAGAAATCCTTGCCACTAAAACTTGGCTTACCCACAACCTCATCATGAATCGAGCCGCTTACCGGGGCATTCTGTAAATAATATAAAACATGAGCATCTGCCGCCGCTTTCAAGGCTGCGTTCATAGTCGCCGCGCCAACCCCGACCTGCGCCCGATACTGGTTAATCCGGGCCAGAGCAGCTTGACTCATATCCGCGCTAAAGGCCCGCACTGAGCCGCTACCACTGCCTTCTGAAACATCCTCGTCCGTTGCCACAAAGCTATCGGGACTATCTTCGGCGGTCAAAATTGGTTGGGGAGCTTCATCTTGCGGGTTATCGCTCATTTTTCCTCTCCGAACGTGGTTATTAGTAAACAGCCAAAAGTCCAAAGTCAGTAGTTTTTAATTTTCTGACTATTGGACTTTCGACCTTTGACTTTGGACTCGTTACTAGCTTAGCTGGGAACAGGGATACCATTAAGGGGTATAGATAGCTGGTCAACCATCTTGTCCTTAATACGGTCACAGAAATGATTGAGGGTCATGCTAGACTCGATTAAACGGCGGGCGTTTTGACCAATTTCGGTAGCGTTATCTGGATTTTTTAGCAGATGTTGAATGGCTTGCCGCATTTCTTCTGGCTGACCGGGATTAACATAGAGCCCGGTTTGCAGGTTACTAAGATGGTTAGGCGCGTAAATTTTTGAAAAGGTCGCATTAGCCATTCGGTTGTAGGTGTTGCGGGTGGTGTTGCGGCGGTCATTCAGCACATCCGACTGCCCCACACTGCGGGTCGCAATTACCGCTTTAGCTAACCCCATCGCCTCCATAATGCTGGTAACTCCGGCAGAATGGTCAACATCGTAGGTTGGCATCACTACAAAGGCACTATTGGCGTATAACTCCCGTAACTCGGTATAGTTATAGAATTTTACCTTAACATTCGGCGGCAATTCCTCACTTAATCCGGTTTCCTTCGATTGCGAATAGTGGCTACCCACCGCCAAGCGCAACTCAATATCCAGTCCCTCAATCGCCTTTAATAGTGTACCATAATCGCGACATTCCATACCAGCACTGCAAATATAGGGGGGTTCGTTGAGCGAGCGATTACGTTTCTCGCGCTCCAATTGCCCAATATAAGCTTCCATATTCCAGAAATCGGGGTCAGCCTGATAAGGAATAAGCTCAACCTGTCGAGCGGTAAAACCACAACGGGCCAGGGCGACGGTTTCCTGGGCCAGGGTATGCACAAAAACTGTATCTACGTGGCTTTGTATCCTAAAATAATCCAGAAAGATCGTGCGGCTAAAGCGGGTAAGGCGATGGGCGATAAACATCAGGCGGCGACGTTGACGAGTAAACTTGAACAGAAAAGCCAGGGGCATGCCAATCGCTTCACTGTCACCATAAAACAGGTCATATTGGTTGCGGCGGAAAAAAGCCAGCAGGGCCAGCACCAATTCGTAACCTACCACCCGACGCAGCAGCCGCGCCCAACCTTTGGAGTCAACCGTTGTCTGGTCAATGTAATCAGCATCCAGGGTATTAAGCAGAGCCAGATAATCAGCCATCGGCACGCTTTTGGGTTGCTGGGCGATTTGTTGTCGCCGTTTTTTAACGTTAGCGTGGAAAATCAACAAAATTCGATTTTTGTTGCTCATTTTTACCTCTAAAGAACTATAAATAACTACGTTTCCAAAAGGAGTCCCACCAAAAAATTGCTTAACTTAATTCTAGGCGAAGGAATTAAAAAGCAGGTGACATGATTGTAACCCGGCATTACACCTTAGACATTTGATAAGCAAGCATGAAGTAGGAGGGATGAAGGATGAAAAATCAGGAGATTGAGGAAATTCGTAGGGGCGGGGTCGCCCCGCCCCGGCGGGTTATATCTTTATATAAATCTCAATCCAGTTTTGTCAGGTTTTATTCTGGCGTAATATAAAACCGCCGCTTATGGTCTGAGAATTTTTCGCCGTCTTTGCGCTCAGTTCTAAAACCGTTTATTTTCCAGGGTTTACACATTTTACAGCCCGCCCTGGCATTGCGGGACTCTTTGCGTTTGTGGTTCATTTTTCACTCCTACAACCCTAACCAGCTAATTTATTTTATCAGCTAACCAATCAACTTCACTTTACAATACATCCCACCCCCTGTCAATACAGCAATAGTAAGCGGGAACGTAAAAATAAAACCCTTTCCCAACAACCAATTACTGGCAACCCCTTGACAAACCAAAACAGCTATCGTATACTATAACCAGCTAACCAAAGTACATTGGTTACTATTAAAATCTTTTTTCTTAACTCAAACATTCCTCCAGAAAGGAGGTATGCCATGACCCAATCTTGTATAGAACCTGAACATAAACGAAATATTGGCCTGGGTCTGGATGCCTCCTTACCGCGCCTCCAAACTCCCCAAAGTTGTCGGTTGTCAGTCGTCGGTTGTAGGTAAAAAATCTACAATCCAAAATCTAAAATCGAAAACGGCTTCTCCAACAACGAACAACCAATAACCAAGAACTACTCTGAAATTATGGTGTCTGTAGCTCAACTGGAAAGAGTGCCGGACTGTGAACCCGGTGGTTACGAGTTCGAGTCTCGTCAGACACCCTGACCTGGAGCCTTCGTCTAGCGGTCAGGACTTATCTCTCTCAAGGATAAAACACGGGTTCAACTCCCGTAGGCTTCACTTTGGCGCGTTCGTCTAGCGGTCAGGACGCATCTCTTTCAAGGATGTTACAGGAGTTCGATTCTCCTACGCGCTATTAGTCCCGTACTCCAACTGGGTGGGCTTACAAACACTCTGGGTCAGGCGCGGGTTCGTCCCGCCCTGATCGTTTATGCCCGCAAGGGCGAGCCCATTCAACTTGTACGGGGCACAATTTTTTTCGACTTGTATAAACCGAATAAAGTTGGCAGCCAGACGTTACCAGCTAGTTTCAGCCAGCGTTGCAATCAAAATTTATTAACGCGCTGCCAACGGCTATTCGGTGTACTCCAACCGATAGGGTGAATACTATGACAAACAACATGAACAACACCGAGCGTGACGTTCGGGTACAGATTTTGAACTCGTTCCTTACAACTCCTCACCGCAAACTGGAAGAGCTTGCGCCGCTTCATCGGGATGCCTTGCAGCGCGACCCGCTTTTCTATGGCCGGTTGGCTTTGTGGTACTTTGAAAAAGGTGAGGTACGCGACCACAAGACTCTGTTTGTAGCTCATTTGCTAGCCAGCGATTTCGGCGAGTTCCGCGAGGCTGGTTGGGTCTTGCTACAGAGCCTTGCGCCTTACGAGGTTAGTCGGGTACTTGACCATGCCAAGAAAGTTATTGGTAAGGCTCCCCGCATCCTGAAGAGCGCGGTTAGTCACTACCTCAAGACTCGTGAGGGTAACGAGAAGCAGTTCGACGGCGCGGCTTTGCGGGCACGAGACGACATGAAGCACCTTTACGCCAGTCTGCGTTTAAAGCCGGGTGAGCGGGCACAGGCGATTCTTTTCGATGAACAACCTCCACTGGACAGCCCGTTGGCGGCTTTGAAGCGACTGGCTAAGGCCGAGACCGCCGAGGAACAGGCTAATATTATCCTTGATAACAAAATTCCTTACACCACAGCAGTTGGCGCAATCAAGCAGGTAACTCCGTCTTTGCTGGTGGCCCTGATTGAGGCGATGTCGCCACAGGAGGTTATCAACAACATGGCCTCCCTGAAGCGACGCGGCGCACTGGATAACGCTCTGGTTAAGGCTCTGGTTAATAAAAAGCTTGAGGCGGCTACTACTGACAAGCGCGTTTCGACCATGAAGTCCAAGAAGGCGGTACAGGTAGCGAAGCTGGATGACGAAACTGTTCGGCTATTGACCGCAGTTACTGACAAGCGGGTTGCGGATAAGGTTGAAATCAAGCGACCTACCGCCCTGTTTGTAGACAAGTCCGGCTCCATGACTCAGGCTATTGAGGTGGCGAAGGAGCTTTCGGCTCTGATTAGCGCGGTGGTTAGCGCAGAGTTCCGGGTGTACGCTTTCGATACTGCCGCTTTCGAGGTTAAGGTTGAAAACAAGTCTGTTAAGCGTTCGACTATGAGCGATTGGGAGAAGGCTTTCAAGCTTATCAAGGCTGACGGTGGTACCAGCATTGGTGCGCCATTGGCGAAGATGAGCAAGGATAAGGTTTACGCCGAGCAGGTGGTGCTGGTGACAGACGAGGGTGAGAATACCGCACCCTTCTTCCGCGATGCCTGGGCGGAGTACGCGCAGGTGTTGAATGTTAGCCCAAGCGTAATCATCGTGCAGGTAGGCGGCGCAAACCCAGGCTTTGTAAAGGGTCTGGTGGATAAGGGTATTGAGGTGGTACGTTATGAGTTCAAGGGTGACTACTACTCCTTGCCAAACGTGCTGCCACTGTTAGCCCTCCCAACCCGCGCCGAACTGGTAGAGCTAATTATGCAGCGAGAATTGCCAATCCGCCCGGTAACCGCTAAAGCCAGCTAGGAATTTGCACCACAAAGGCACAAAGGGCACAAAGGGAAAATAAAATTTCTTTGTGTTCTTTGTGTCTCTGTGGTGAATTTATTTGAGTGGAGAGATTTGCGATGGAAAAGCCAGATGTACGAGCCCTAATAGCGCGACTGAGCCGGGAAAGTGCCGGGTTTCGGGAACGCGAGATTATTGCGCTCTTGCTGCCGGGTGGTCGCATCCAGACCCGTTTGAATGGCCTGGTTTATCAGTTCAAGCCAAAAGGCCGCTTGGTGGGGTGGGGTCGCTTCCGTCCAGTTAACGAAGGCGAGGCCGAAATTTTGGGCGAAGCTTTGCCCTGGCAAAAGGCCGAATACCTGAAACTTTTCCCAGCTCTGCGGGTTATTTTGCTCTGGCCTATAACGGCGGCTGAATTCAAAACGCATAACTCAAAACTCATAACTCCGCACAGCGGGGCATGGTGGGCCTTACCCTACAACGAGGGTGATGCTCAACAGCGTTTTGGTTTTCGGGGCGAAATGCTGCCCGTCTTTCTAGCTGACCCACGAGACGGGGCAGAACGTTTCGAGCGGGCGATAGTGCGAGTAGATGGGTCGCGCCTCTGGTTTGAAGGGCCAGATTTGACCGCCGACCCTCAGCAAGCCGAATGGCTACTGGATGCCGCCACCCAGCCCTATGCACCCGAAAAGTTTCTGGCAGGCTTGACGGCTTCGCAAAGAGCAGCTTTGTTGTTCTGGCAGTTGCACCAGCTTGAGCTAAAGGGTGAAGTCCCACCGTTGCAGGCTCAAAGTCCCCGCCAGCAACAGGAAAGGTTGCGAGAGTGGGCGCATCGCAGCAAACTAGAACGAGACCTGGAGCATGCTCTGGCAAAAGCCGATGCAACTTTACATAACTATTCGCAAGTTCCAGGCGGAGATAATGCATCTGCTCAACTTTTAGTGGAGTGGAGCGAACGAGGCCAGATTTATCGTTATCGTTCGGTATTAGATGCCCGATTGTCGGTTGTTTCAAGCGGTATCTGTCTGAGCGGGCGAGATGGTGATTTCGACCTGACCAGCCTGGTTAATGTTATGGTACAAGATGCAGATTGAACAATAGGGGAAGGTATTAGGTAGTCTTTAACAGTCTTTTGGACTGGTTGCCCAGAGTATCATTGAGGCCGCCCTTACTGGTTAATTCTTTGGCAGCGGTATGCTATACTTAAAAAGTAGCTGGTGAAAGGAGGCTTTGATGAGTTCATTGCTCGAACGAATAACGATTGACCCGACTATTTCGCACGGTCAGCCTACCATTAGAGGGTTACGCTACCCGGTGGAATTTTTATTGGATTTACTTAGTTCTGGGATGAGCTACGAAGAAATTCTGACCGATTACCCCGACCTTGAGCGTGAGGATATTTTGGCAACCCTTGAGTTTGCCGCCCGGCTGACCCGCTCCAAACGAGTATCCACTAACGTAATATGAGGTTTTTAATTGATGCACAGTTACCACGTCGTTTATCTTTTTGGTTAATGGCGGCAGGTCACGAGGCATTGCATACCCTTGATTTACCAGATGGCAATCGTACACCTGATGAGGAGCTAAATCGTTTATCAATACAAGGTGGCTACACTCTTGTAACAAAGGACGCGGATTTTGTAACTTCGTTTATTTTGCAGCAGCGTCCTTTTAAGTTGCTTTTTATCTCTACAGGTAATATTACTAATAACGCTTTGGAAACAATGATCAGGCAAAATCTTCCGCAAATTGAAACCCTTCTTACAACCTACAGTTTCATAGAGATGGATAAAACGGGTTTGATAATACATTCCTGAAATTACCCAAAAGTAATAGGCTGAGGTGCTACTAAAAAGGATTGAGTCAGATGAACCCGAACAGCCCCTTTTTCCACGAGGAGCGGCATGCCAGCCTTGCGCCCTTCGCTGACAACTTAATAACCATCTGCGGGGTGGGGGCATTGGGCGGCAATCTGGCCGAAACGTTGGCACGGATGGGCTTTTCGCGCCTCAAGCTGATTGACCGTGATCGGGTGGAGATGCGTAATCTTTCCACGCAGCCTTATAATCGGGCTGAGGTGGGTATGCCCAAAGCGCGGGCGTTAGCAAACAGCCTATACCGGGCGGTGCAGACCAAAGCTGAACCGTTAGTGGTAGAGCTAACCGAAAGTAACGCCGCTAAACTTTTGAAGGGCAGTAGTTTAGTGGTAGACGCTTTTGACAACCGCGCGGGACGAGCCGCCGTTAGCGAAACAGCCCGGAAGTTAAACCTTCCCTGTCTCCATATCGGTTTTAGCGGAGATGGTTTGTATGGCAGTGGCTTATGGGAGCCAAATTATGTCGTGCCAAACGTAACTCCCGGCGACCCTTGCGATTACCCGCTAACCCGACCTCTGGCGATTACTCTGGCGGCGTTGGCAGCCCGCGCTATCGTCGAGTTCTTTCGGGATGGTAAGCCAACCAACTTTGAGCTAACCTGGAACGACCTGCGGGTAAGTAGGTGTTAGGTATTAGGTATTTTGGTAGTAGTGACTTTAGTCGCTTTTTGAGTCTTTATGACCTCAACAACTAAAATCCTCACTAGCATAAAAGTACTACGAACCTTGTTATTCTGAAAGTTGGTCAAGAATCGTGACACACTTGGTAAGCTTCTTCACTTCGTTCAGAATAACAATTGGAGTAAATAACTACAACTTATTGACTGTCAAACCATAAGAAGCGACTAAAGTCACTACTACCCTTAAAATCCCCATCCCCTAACCCCTACCCATTTATCAGTCTTATTGATAATCCTCATAGTCCATTTCAATTCACTGGCTAGTAGCGATAGTCTCAGCTTGATGCTAGAATTCTATATATATTCGCCTTGCTATTAAAAATGAAGATATATAGTAAAAGTATGTGTAAAGCTTCACAAAGCGTGGGACTTAACTTATTTTTCCCGGAATTAAGTTGTATAATAGGGATAAATAAGAAAGTTACTGCTTAACCGATACTACCCGCGCAATCAGGGCTGTTGCAAGTCCAGGGTTGCGCCTTACATAGCGGTATTGAGACAAGGGTATCCGGCCCTTCAACGTCGAAGGAACTGCGTGGGCAGTTTAAGGAATTTTTAGTTGGAACCCATTATCAAGGGTAGGAGAAAATTATGGAATTTCCCGATAACGTAAAAAATAGCACCCTCCGCCAGTGGATACAATCAATGGTTGAGCTTTGCAAGCCCGATAACATCCACTGGTGTGATGGTTCGCAAGCGGAGTACGACGCTTTATGTGACCAGATGGTCGAAGGTGGCACATTAATTAAGCTCAGTCAGGAAAAACGCCCGAATAGCTTCCTAGCGCGTTCCGACCCCAGCGATGTCGCCCGTGTGGAAGACCGCACCTTTATCTGTAGCAGGAATAAAAATGATGCTGGCCCCACTAACAATTGGGTACAACCCAGAGAGATGAAAGCCAGTCTTACCAAGCTTTTTGACGGAGTAATGCAGGGTCGTACAATGTACGTTATCCCCTTCAGTATGGGCCCGCTTGGTTCGCCAATCGCTCATATCGGGATAGAGCTTACTGACTCGCCCTATGTCGCCGCCAGCATGCGGATTATGACCCGCATGGGCTCTAATGTTCTGGACGTGCTGGGTGATGATGATTTTGTGCCCTGTTTGCATTCGGTTGGGATGCCGCTTGCTCCCGGTCAGAATGATGTTCCCTGGCCTTGCAACAAGGACAATCGTTATATTGTCCACTTCCCCGAAGAACGCAGCATCTGGTCATTTGGTAGCGGTTACGGTGGTAACGCAATTCTGGCAAAGAAATGTTTTGCCCTACGGATTGCCTCAGTGTTAGCCCGCGACGAAGGTTGGTTGGCTGAACATATGCTGATTTTAGGAGTTGAATCGCCCAAAGGTGATAAAACCTATGTGGCAGCCGCTTTCCCAAGTGCCTGTGGTAAAACCAACTTTGCCATGCTAATTCCCCCTGCCGCCTTTGATGGCTGGAAAGTTACCACCGTTGGCGATGATATTGCCTGGATTAAGCCTGGAGCAGACGGCAAACTGTATGCTATAAACCCTGAACATGGTTTCTTTGGGGTTGCGCCGGGAACGTCTTATAAATCCAACCCCAACGCCATGGATAGTATCAAGAGCAATACCCTATTCACCAATGTAGCCCTCACCCCCGATGGCGATGTCTGGTGGGAAGGTATGACTGATGAACCTCCGGCGAAATTGATTGACTGGACGGGCCAGGAATGGACACCCGGTTGCGGACGTAAAGCCGCCCATCCCAATGCCCGTTTTACCGCCCCTATTTCGCAATGCCCTTCGATTGACCCAGAATATAATAATCCCAAAGGCGTACCAATTTCGGCCTTTATCTTTGGTGGGCGGCGTAGCACGATGGTGCCGTTGGTCTATCAGGCTTTTAACTGGAACTATGGGGTGTATGCCGCAGCTACAATGGGTTCGGAAATGACGGCGGCGGCGGCGGGGAATATCGGGGAAGTGCGGCGCGACCCAATGGCGATGTTACCTTTCTGCGGCTACCATATGGGCGACTATTTCAACCACTGGCTGCAATTCGGACGTTCTATTCCTAATCCGCCTCGGATTTTTAACGTGAACTGGTTCCGCAAAGACGAAAATGGTAAGTTTATGTGGCCCGGCTTTGGCGACAATATGCGTATCCTGAAGTGGATTGTGGAACGGGCGAAGGGACAGGCCGCCAGCGTTGAAAGCCCGCTTGGTTGGGTTCCGCGCTACAGTGATATTGACTGGACGGGGCTAGAAAGCTTTTCCGAGGCTACCTTTGAGGCTTTGATGACCCTTGACTCGGAAGCCTGGAAAAAGGAAGTACAGTCACACGATGAGCTATTCGTGCGGCTGTATGACCGCTTACCCAAAGAAATGATTTACATTCGTGAGTTAATTCTGTCCGGTTTGTGGCGTTCACCCGAAAAATGGGTTATGGCGAACGACGACCAGGGCCAGTTTGTGCAGGTTTAGGCTTACTTTCCCTAAAACCTGAAATACATGTGGGGCGGTTCGCGAACCGCCCTTCTTTAATAATCAAAGTGAAATTGATGCCAACTTTTAAACAATTACTCAAAAGCAAAAAAGAAATTGATGAAATCTGGCCTCGCCATCAGGCTTTAATGCCTGATTACTCCCAGCAATTAAAATTACATGTTGAGAAGCGTCTAACCAGATTAGTTACGAATAAAACCCTGACCGCCCCTCAAGTTGACGAATTGCAGGAGAAACTTGGGCTGTTTGCAGTAAATCTTTTTTATGATGATAAGTTTAATCTTGAAACTGATTTTAAAAAGTACCGAAACCTCTTGCCGCTGTTTTGTTGAGTCAGCTTGAATTTGATATTTCTAAATTCGCTCATACTCTGGAAACTGGTTCGGCTGGCGAACTGGTCGTTGAGCCTCAAGAATTAGAGACAGCCCAAAAAGTTTGGGATTATGGGGTAAAAGCTGGGTTCATTCAGGATGATGGCGGAACTGTTTCGTTCCGTTATCTAGTGTATCAGGAATATTTTGCGGCTTATTACCTCCGACTGCAACCTTTAACTAAAAATTTGCTGCATATCGCGGCTGATTGGTACTGGCATTATGTCTGGGATATTTTGCAAGAGCTAGAGAAAGATTTAATTAACCAATTATTATCGTTCCTGCAAGCTGAAGAAAAAACTTCGCTGGACGCACTGTATATCCTCGGTCAACTCCGCAACGCCGAAGCGGTTGAAAGCTTGATAAAAATAGTGGAAAATGAAGCTGGTGCAACGCTTGAAATGCGGAAATATGGGGCTATGGCCCTCGGTCACATTGGAGATGAAAAGTCGGTAGAGTTCCTAATACAAGCTTTAAAAACTGAGACCAACCCGGATTTACGGTGTTGGATGGTTGAGGGATTGGGTAGCACTGACGATTTAAGAGCTATACCGCTCCTTGAGTCTATCGCCGAAAACGATAATAGCAAAACATCATGGAAAAAACCGCTTAAAAAAGCGGCGGCAAATGCTATACGCTCGATTAAAAGCCGTCAACCTGAGTGATTGACCTAAAACCTAACAGCTATTTTGGAGGTGAATTGTGACAATCAACGCTGATGTCCGCCCCGCCGGGGTGAGCGAGGAAGAGTTAGCCACCCTGGAATCAATTCAACGCCGGGTGTTGTGGCTCTCGACGCTGATAATTCACCACGCCAACAATGTGCGACCTAACCCTGACAAAAACAAAGTCGGTGGACATCAAGCCTCCTCCGCCTCAATGGTCTCGATTTTAATCGCGTTATATTTCCACTTCCTGCGCTCTGGTGATAGAGTGGCGGTCAAGCCCCACGCCTCACCCGCCTACCACGCTATCCAATATTTGTTGGGCAACCTTGAGCAGCATTATTTGACCGAATTACGCGCTTTCAAGGGTTTACAGGCATATCCTAGCCGCACCAAAGACCCCGACCCGGTAGATTTTTCCACAGGCTCGGTAGGTTTAGGAGTAACGGCTCCTGCATTTGCCGCATTAGCCCATCGTTATGCCCTTGACCAGTTTGGACAGGTTAACTCCCGGCGGTTTATCGCGCTGGCGGGCGATGCTGAACTGGACGAAGGCAGCGTTTGGGAGGCGGTTAACGAAGAAGCCTTGCGTGGCCTGGATAATACTCTCTGGATTGTAGACCTCAATCGCCAGAGCCTTGACCGGGTAGTGCCGGGGATTAAGGCCGCCCAACTAAAGAAGCTCTTTGAGGTTAGCGGCTGGCATGTGTTGGAAGCCAAATATGGGGTAAAATTACAGGCGATTTTTCAGCAACCCGGCGGCGATCACCTTCGTCAGCGTATTGACGAAATGAGCAACGAAGAATATCAGGGGATGTTGCGGCTAGACGGTGGTCAACTTCGGCCTAAACTGGTGGGCAATGATACGGTGTTGGGCGAACTGTTAGCCAGCGTGCCCGATAGCGAACTGCCGGGACTATATGCCAACCTAGGCGGGCACGATTTGCCGGAACTGCTGCGGGTGCTAGGTGAAGCCGATGCCGTAAAGGGTCGTCCGGCGGTAATTTTTGCCTACACCATTAAAGGGTGGGGTTTGCCGATTGCCGGAGACCGCATGAACCATTCCAGCTTGCTCAATCAGGAGCAACTTGAGGCGGTACAGGCGCAATTGGGCATTCCTAAAGGCCAGGAATGGGAGGCATTCCCCGCCGACTCAGCCGAGGGGAAACTTTGTTGGGAGTCTCGCACTCGTCTTTACAGTCAGCCCGTGTTCCATGAAACTGCGCCCACGCCCCAGGCTATACCCCACGATTTGAAAATTGAGCATACTGCCCAGACCAGTTCGCAGGAAGCCTTTGGGCGGGTGCTGCGTAGTCTGGCGGATTTGCCGGAAATCGGTTCGCGGGTAGTTACGGCATCGCCGGATGTTTCGATTTCAACCAATCTGGCGGGTTGGATTAACAAGGTCGGGGTTTATCACATCACTGAGAAACCAGATTACGAGCCGGAAGGGCCTCGCTTGCTCAAGTGGCAATCCAACCCAACGGGGCGGCATATTGAGTTGGGCATCAGCGAAATGAACCTGTTTATGTTGCTGGGTATGTTGGGGCTCTCGGACGAACTGAGCGGGCAACTGCTCTTTCCAATTGGCACAGTTTATGACCCGTTTGTTTGTCGGGGTCTGGATGCCCTGATTTATGCTCTTTACTCCAAATCCAAAATGATATTCGCCGGAACACCCTCTGGCATAACACTCTCACCCGAAGGTGGAGCGCACCAATCCAGTATTACCGCTTCCATTGGAATCGAGTTGCCTAACTTGTTGTCGTATGAACCGTGTTTTGCGCTAGAAGTAGAGTGGATTATGCTGGAAGGATTACGCCAGTGCTGTGACCGGGTGAAGGGTGAGTCAACTTACCTGCGACTTAGCACCAAGCCTATCGAACAAAACCTATTGCAAGGTGCTTTATCGCGCCTGGGGCAAGACGAGTTGCGACGGCAAACCCTGGCAGGGGGCTATCGGATTATTGACCATCGTTTTGATGCACCTGAAACTGATTCTCAATACGTGGTAAATATCGCGGCATGTGGCGCAATGCTGCCGGAAGCGATTGCCGCCGCCCGTTTGCTCCATTATGAGGGGGTTGCCGCCAACGTCCTGAACCTAACCAGCCCACAGCTTCTTTTCCGGGAGTGGCAACATCACAAAAAGAAAAATAGTGGCATTACCGAAACTATCCAGCTTGCAGCCTTGCTCCCAACCGAAGAACGCAATGCCCCAATCGTAACGGTGCATGATGCCGCCTCGCACGCCTTGAGTTGGCTGGGGAGTGTGTATGGTACGCCTGTCACGGCTCTGGGCGTAGATGAGTTTGGGCAATCCGGCTTTCGCGCTGACCTCTATCACGCCTTTGGGATTGATGCCGAAAGCATTGCCGAAGCCGCCTTTGCCGCTTTAGAGAATTAATCAGGCGAAAAATATACTTAAAATGTTAGTTACCTCTAGCCTTTTGTTGAAAACCTGATATAATCAAACTAACTGGAATGTATGTTCCCACAAGTTTGCTATTGGGTTTTATGAAAAGGTGATTTATGACCGAAATCGTGGTACTAGAACCAACCCCAACCTTGCCGCTCGACCAACACCCGGTGGCGGTTTATCTGGCATCCTTGCGACCTTCCGGCAGATTGACCATGCGGGGCAGCCTTAACACCGTTGCTGGGTTAATAAGTGGTGGTCGCCAGGATGCCTTCAGCTTGCCCTGGGGTCAGTTGCGCTATCAGCATACTGCCTTTATCCGCGCCCAACTTACCGAGCGTTATAGCCCCGCCACCAGCAACAAAATCCTCTCGGCGGTCAAACGAGTGCTAAAAGAAGCCTGGAGATTGGGCCAAATTCCCACCGAAGATTACCACCGGGCGGTGGATTTGAAAAGCGTCAGGGGCAAACGCCTCCCCACCGGGCGTTCCTTGCAAAGAGCCGAGGTCAAGGATTTACTTCAGGTTTGTCGGGATGACATCCGCCCGCTTGGTCGGCGCGACCTGGCTCTACTGGTAATTCTTTATGCCGGGGGGCTACGGCGTTCCGAGGTAGTGAGTTTAGACCTGGCGGACTATCTTCCAGGGGATAATGCCGTCAAGGTAAGGAGTGGTAAAGGCGACAAAGACCGGGTGGCCTATCTTGGCAAAGGAGTCGAAAAACCCTTGCAGGAGTGGCTGGAAATCCGGGGAACCGAAGCAGGACCCTTATTTTACCCGATTAGCTGGAAAGGCAAGTTAATACTCCGGCGGCTGACTGACCAATCGGTAGCTTATATTTTGGGGCAACGGGCCAAAGAAGCGGGCGTAAACAAAACCAGCCCCCACGACTTCCGCCGTACCTTTATCACCACCTTGCTGGAAGCGGGCGCGGATATTTCGACGGTACAACAGTTAGCGGGGCATGCTAACGTGGCGACTACCGCCCGTTATGACCGGCGGGGAGAAGAAAGCAAAAAACAGGCGGCCAAACTCATCGAAGTGCCAGAAGAATAACCCCTACAAGCCCTCTTTGTGATTTAAAACAAATCATAACAAGAAATTTTGGTGCGACTTACATAGTAAAAAAAGTTAAGAATTGTTAAACTTGATGCACTAAACCATTTCAGGGTAGATGCTCAACAGAATCAGCAAACAGAAAATGGTACTTTGCCCTTTCAAAGGGGTACAAATAGGAAAAGGAAACTTCTTGCCTCTGGGGTTATATTTTCTATGAAGAATTTCCGCCCTGTCTTTATCATTTCACGGTTTGGCTTAAAAACCAGGTTAACTAGCGCTCTATAATCCTGGACGCAACTTGATAAGCCGAAGTCAATGAAGAACTTCAACCCCTAAAACCTAAGTTGGTATTTTGCCTACTGCTGGTTCAATTGGCTATTACTAAGAATCTTGGAGGAGATGTTTAATGAGAAATGTACGTAGGTCTGCGTTCCCGCTGCTCGCGGCGTTGAGCCTGCTTTTGACTATTGTGCTGGGGGCTTGCGGCGACAGTACCCCTACCACTGCCGTGCCCGCCACCACCCAGGCGGTAGCAACTGTACCCCCCGCAGTACCAACCGCCGCCTTTAACAGCACTACCACCGCCGCTGCCACTACTACCACTACGGCGGCTACCACCTCGGCTACCACCACTGTTGCGGCTACAACTGCTGCCGCCACTGCCGCTCCTACTACCACCGTTGCTGCTGGCCCTAAAAAGGGTGGTACTGTGACCATGGTTACCAGCCTTGAATCTAAATCCATGCACCCCTATAACTGTGATGATACCTATTGCATAGCTTATATCGGACGGGTATACGGCGGGTATTCTGGAAACACCATGCAGAAACGCGACCCTAAAACCCTCGAAGTGATTGGTAACTTCGCCAAGTCTTGGACGGTAGACAAAGAAGCCAAGACTGTTTCCTACACCCTGAAGGATGGAATTACCTGGACTGACGGCAAGCCCATCACCAGTGATGACTTCCTGTGGACTTATCAACAAGCTACCAAGAAAGAGAATAACTGGTCACGCTATGCCCAGAACATTTGTGCTGACCCGTGCACAGCTGACAAGAACGGCGCGGTTGGTTACGAAGCCCCTGATGCTAAAACCGTAAAGGTTAAGATGAATACCCTGACCTTTGACATTGTGGAAAAGGCCGATTTCATTTTACCCCTTCCGCGCCACGTCTGGGAAGGCAAGGATTGGCTTGACCCCACCAAGAACCCGGCAATTGACAATCCTACTGTTACCAGTGGGCCCTGGGCGTTCAAAGAATGGAATAAAAATAAGAACTGGACGGTGGTGCGGAATGACAAGTCCACCGTTTGGCCCGTTCCTCTCCTTGACTCTCTCACCGTTATAACCGTCGCGGATGCCTCAGTTGGTTTCCAAAAAATCAAGAGCGGTGAGGCTGACGCTTTTGAAAATATTTACGGTTTTTCCACCCAGGATGAAGCCGAAGCTGAAACCTTATCCAATTCCACTGTTTACAAGTGGCTTCCGGCCAACGCCCTATGGCAACATATTTCTTTCAACTTCCGTCGCTCCTTTGAAGCAGACCCAGCTTTCCGGCAGGCTCTAACCTGGGTAATTGACCGCCAAGCTCTTTCCGATAAGGTCTATAACAAGTTAGCGGTTCCAATGTACTCCGATGTAGCCCCTTCCAGTGATAAGTATGACGATAAGGCCGTAACCAAGTGGGGCTATGATCCGGCCAAAGCAAAGCAAATCCTTAAAGATGCTGGTTATACCCTCAAGGATGGCAAACTGATTGATCCAAAGGGTGTGGCAATTCCCAAGCTTAAATTCGTCTATTCCAGTGACTCTCCAGAGCCGGGTAAAGTTGCCGCCGTCGCCCAGCAGGAATGGAAAGATTTGGGAATTGAGCTTGACCTGGTAGGGGTTCCGTTCAATACTGTTTTGAAAACCATCCAGGGTGAGCCCTTTGACTTTGACTTTGTTACCCTGGGCTGGAGCGCCGGAGTTAACCCTGAAAGCTTTGGGGATGTCTGGAAAGCCGGCCCAAGCTTAAACTGGGGTAACTGGGTCAATAAAGAGGTTAACGACCTGTATGCTACTGCCCAGCGCGAGTTTGATGCAGTCAAACGTAAGGCATTAATGAGCCAAATTCAGGCACTTGAGTCCAAAGATGGGCCTTACATTTACCTAGTTGCGCAAACAGCCTTTGCGGTGGTGAATAAACGTATCGGTGGGGTCAGCGGCACTCCTCTAGGTATTGGCGCGAGCTACCTTGCCAACGATTACGCTACAAGCTGGTACATAAAATAGGCTTTTTGCACAAAATACACCCGTCTAACTCAGACGGGTGTATCCTGCTGTTTTAACCCTGGAAAGGAAAAAAGTTGGGTCGCTTTATTGTTAGAAGAGCTATACAATCGCTATTGCTATTATTAGCAATCAGCTTCATTGGTTTTATGATAATCCATCTTGTCCCTGGGGGGCCAGAAGTTAAGTATACCCTTGATCCCCGTATCAAGCCGGAGGATCTCCAGCGAATTCGCGAATATTATGGCCTAAACGACCCAATACCTGTTCAATATTTTAAATGGCTAATCAATGCGGTTCAACTGGATTTTGGTAAATCCTACGACTCACTTTATCCTGTTACCGATGAGATTATGAGAGCCTTGCCCAATACCCTTATACTAATAAGTAGCGGGCTTATCCTCGGTCTATTAGGGGTTCCTCTGGGAATTTATATTGCGAAACGGCGTGGGAGTACTGCTGATAGCACCGTAAGGGTGTTAACTGTTATTGGGAGTTCCATCCCAACCTGGTGGCTTGGTTTAATTATCATTTTGTTTACCAGCAATTTTGCCATCAGCACTGGTATTAAAATTCTACCACTACCAGGTTTTAATGCTGAAAATAAAGATAATCTTCTTTATTATATCTGGCAACTTGTGCTACCTTCGCTCTTGATTGCCTTAACGGGTTGGTTGACTTATAGCCGTATAACCCGCTCCCAGGTTTTGGATGTATTGAGCCAGGATTATGTGCGGACGGCTATATCCAAAGGGTTAAGCGACCAAGCGGTAAGCCGCAACCACATCCTGCGAAATGCCTTGATTCCGATAATCACTACCTTTGGTACCACCCTTCCGGCCTTTATCGGTGGTTCGGTAATCTTTGAACAAATCTTTGGCTTTCCTGGTATCGGTAAATTGACTATTGATGCTCTGACACGTAGTGATTACCCGATAGCGATTGGAGTATTGATATTTGTTTCAACCTTTTCAGTTGTCGTTTTATTTATTTGCGACATTTTGTATGGTATTGTTGACCCACGTGTGCGTTATTAATTAATAACACGACTTCCGCTTTGGAACTCATTAATTGAAGTTAGCGGCTACAAACTGAACCTGGAAATTCGCCTCAAGCGAAAGTCCTAATTGAAATAGAGTATTAAGCAATGACTCAAAACACTGTCGAAACAACCGAATCTAGCGTAGCACAAACAAAAGTTGCTAATCTTGGTAAAAACTCACTTACCAATTCGCGTGGGTATTTTCAAACTTCCATGAACCGTTTCTTCCGACGGAAGTTGAATATTATCTCGTTGGCAGTTTTTCTTTTGATTATGCTGATTTGTTTTACTGCCCCACTTTATACCCTGGCTCTTTTTGGTACTACGCCTGATTACTTCCGAGCCAGTTATTCACCTTCATTTACCGCCCCCGGTTCCACCGAGACTTTGCGTAATGGCACAACTGTCGTCCACTGGCTTGGTACGGATGACCTGGGCCGAGATATGTTGGTAAGATTATTACATTCCGGGGGGGCTTCACTCTCAATTGCCTTGCTGGTAACTTTCATTATTCTTGCAATTGGGGTGCCAGTTGGTTTGGTCAGTGGATTTTTTGGGGGGTGGATTGATGATTTTTTCAATGGGGTAATCCAGATTATCAACAATATACCCGGTCTATACCTTTTCATTGTGCTAGGGGGAATTTTCCGGCCCGATATTTTCTTCCTATCCTTAATCTTTGGTATTTTGAGTTGGACTGGTACAGCCCGTCAGGTACGGGGTCTTACTCTTTCACTGCGGCAACGCGATTTTATTATGGCCTCAATTGCCTCCGGCTCAACTTATCCGCGAGTCATGTTAAAACATTTGTTGCCTAATATCGGCTCGATTTTGGTGGTGTTGATTGGGGCGGATATCGCGCTGGCGATGTTAACTGAGTCCGCTTTGAGCTTCCTCGGTTTCGGTATTCGTGATCCCGATGTTAGCTGGGGTAAATTATTAACCAACTCATCCCGTTATCTGACCTATTCGGGAAACCATAATCCGATTCTTATTATTGGCCCTGGCTTGATGATATTCCTGACCCTTTTATCGGTTTACCTGATTGCCGACGGACTCAGGGATGCTTTTGACCCGGCCTTGAAGAACTAGGCAATTTATTATGTAAAGTTAACCTATTCTGAGTGTTTAAGATTGGGCGACCTGCTGGTCGCCCCTACAGAAAATGTCTAATTCTCGGTACGATGAAACTCCTCGGCGTACGCCACTTCGTATTTCTCGCCAATAGTTTTGCTCCAGCCCCGAACCCATTTTTCAGTCTCTTCAAAATTAAGATGCTGGCTGATATGTGCCCGGAGAGCCGCAAGTTTTAGTTCAAAAGTGGCAGAAGTATCGGTATTATAATTCTGGGTTGGTGCGCCCATAATATAAATCTCGCGCACCCGGTGAGGTTGCAGCCCTTCCTCCAACAATTCGGGGAAGTCCCAGGGATTCTGACAAGCCGGGTAAATCGCTGATAGAGCCGCTTGCCCTGCTGCCAGATGGTCGGGATGGTAACGCCCGGTGGACATTACAGGAGTCCAGCTACGGTCGGGGGATTGAATTATTACGCGGGTGGGGCGATAACGGCGCATAACCCGCACAATATCCCGCCGCAAATCCAGGCTGGGTTGAAGCTGACCGTCGGGGTAATCCAGAAAAATAACTTCCTTAACCCCTAACACGTCACAGGCCGCCCGTTGTTCTTTCTTGCGAATTTGTGAAATCTGGTGACGGGCTTCTAAACTTACATCGGTAGCCAGGTCTGAACCACCGCCCGACCCATCAGTACAAATCACATAGTGCATTTCCCAACCATCCCGTACCCAGGCCGCTACTGTGCCCGCCGCCCCAAACTCGGCATCATCGGGGTGGGCGACAATAACCATACCAATTTTCTCAAGTTCTTGTTCGCTCACGGATTAATCAATCCTTCCTACCATAAAAATTATCTTGATTACATCACGACGAACAATATTACAACACTTGTAGCGTTAAGACAAAAAACCCTCTTTCCAGTGGGATAAGAGGGCGTTGGGCGATTATTTCTGACTGGTTTGTTTGGCGGCGGCTAGTAGGGCCTCTTTAGTCAGTTCGTGGGCAAAGGGGCCATCAGGGTTATCGAAAGTCCAGACGTGCATCATCTCTTGTTGGATTGCTACCGTCCCGGCGGGACAAGTACCGGACGCACCTTTGGCTTTTACAGTATTCTTCCCGATACACAGATTGTCGTGAGTATGCCACATTGTCAGTGAGCCGCCCGGTGCTGGCCCGGTGCCCGGTGCTGCCAGGAACATTGCCCCCAGATAAACCATTTTCCCGTTAGCCATTTTCAAATATACCAGGTCTTCGGGTTTGGTGGGGTCAAGAGTTTTCCCATCAGCCGCATACCTCGCATTATGGAAATGGGCTGGGCCAAATTTCCCATTGATATAAGGGGTAATTTGTTTATAACCTTCGCTTTCAGCCGTCTTGAAATCGTTGAAACGGACTGTTCCAGCTTTAACCTCGCTCAATAGTTTATCGGCGGCGGCTTGCTGCTCCGGGGTTACGGCGGTGGTGGCACTATCCGCGCTATGGGAGTGACCGGGCGTTGTGCCCACCGTTGGTTGAGTTGAACTATGGTTATGACCAGCATCAGCCACTGGGTTTGTACCTGCGCCACTGGCGGTACCATCGGCTTCATGGTGATGGTCGCCCGTCAGGCCGCTTCCACTGGCACTGGCGATGGCAAAGCTGCCAATGGCTAAAACTATTAAACCCGCGATAGTCGCGACATAGCCGATTTTTTTCATTTTAGATATTTGCTTTGTTTCTTTGGCTTTACCAACGAGAAAAAACAATATTCCAAGCACGATTACGGCAATCCCACCCGCAAACAATAGGTGTCCGGGGTTAACCAGGGTGAAAATACCCTCCTTTTCGGCTAATTCCGGGTCAAGGCTGTGTAAAACCCCATCCCAGCCCAAACCGACCAGTAACATACTTGTGCCAGCCAAAGTTATCCAGGGAGCGTAACCCAACAACCGGGCCGAAAGCGATTTGGTGGGCTGAATTGGCCCCATGGTCACTGTATTGTTGATTTGATTTACATTTTGCATTTTGTACTTCCTTTCAAAATTCTAGTTTTATTTTTAACGGACAATTGCGACTATTAGGCCGATTACCAGCAGCCCAACCAGAACGATAATACCCAGCTTTAGCACTATGACCGATATGAGTAACAAGGGTAGAAGCAATAAACCCATCCCCCAGCCAAACCTGCGCCTTACAAAGGGGCGGCGATAACCAAAACCACGATACGGTGCAGAAAACCTTCCTCGGCGAAACATAACAATTCTTACCTTTCTCGGTTAATATTTACAAGTTAAACTTACAACTGCCACCTCTTTATTACTTTGGGCGGCTATGATAAGCTTAGAACAGGTGGCACCAGACTCTTACGAGGATTTGTAAAGAAAACGCAAGTAAGCCCCTTTAACAGGAGATTTGTGTAACAATGTCCAGGAAAGTTTTGATTATCGAGGATGACCGCAAAATTACTAACTACCTCAGTATGTATTGTGAGGCTGAGGGTTGGGAAACACTGATTGTGCGGGACGGTTTGCAGGGTTGGCAGATGTTCAACCGGGAAAAGCCCGATTTTATCTTGCTAGACCTGATGTTGCCGGGGATGGATGGGATGGAAATCTGTCGGCGGGTGCGGGCAATATCCGCCGTACCAATCATTATGATTACCGCCCGAAGTGAGGAAATTGACCGTCTTTTGGGGCTTGAGGTGGGAGCCGACGATTATATTGTAAAACCCTTCAGCCCCCGCGAGGTGGTGGCTCGGATGCGGGCGATTATGCGGCGGGTGGAAGGTACCTTGCAAGCGGCAGTAAACCAACCAGCCGTTCAGATAGGCCGACTTTCTCTTGACCCTGCCGCCCGCGAAGTGCGTTACCTGGGACAGGTAGTAGGTGATTTGACCGCTAAAGAATTTGAATTATTAACGGTTTTAATCCGCCAGCCGGGGCGGGTCTACAGCAAAAGCGAACTGGAAGAAGCTCTCTACGATGTGGATTCGTTGGTGGGCAGTCGGGCAATTGCCGCCCATGTTTCAAACTTGCGGGCGAAACTCCAAAAGTCGGGTGCGCCTGACCTAATCGAGACAGTTCACGGGATTGGATATAAGATTAGGAAAGAATAAAAGAGTAAGAATATGAGGAATTGTTCCCCTTCCCTAATTCAGGGAAGGGAGCTAGGGGGTTAGGTCAACTAACAACCAAGAACCAAGAACCAACAACTAAGAACAGGATTTATCTATGGCTATTTCTACCCCAACATTTAAGCAAAAACAAACCAGCTTGCCGGAACAGCCACCCAAGTTCAAGCAAGGCTTTTTTTCATCCCTGAGTAATCGGATTCTGGTAGCGATGGTGGTAGTAGCTTTTTTAAGCGCGATATTCAGCGGGGTTTTGTACCAAAAACGCGCCAACGACCTTGCCAACGTGAATCTTGAACAGGGTCGCAAAACTTTCCTGACGCGCCTGGATAATTCGCGGCTGCCAGAGGCGGTCAAACTACGGGTGACGGAGGCTTTGGAACTTAATAAACCGATAGATACGGTTGGTAGCCAGTTAGTCGAAAATTCGTTGGAGCAAGCGGCCCGGATAGTGTCATTGGTGGCCTGTGCCGCCTCGGTGTTGGCCTTTATAGTGGGCTGGATTTTGACCCGGCGGATTGTTAAACCATTAGAGAAACTACGGTTAGGTAGCCAGATGGTGGCGGCGGGTAATTTCAAGCAGCGTGTACCTGTAACGGGCGATGACGAAATCGGGCAGGTGGCTTACAGTTTTAACCTCATGACCGAGCAACTTCAACAGGTCGAGAAAAGACGCAGCGAGTTGCTGGCGGATGTTGCCCACGAGTTAAAAACACCACTGGCCTCCATTCAGGGCCATATCGAAGCCTTGCGCGATAATTTGCCCCGTGCTAAGGCTGATCCCCAGGCGATTTATGATATTGTGCTGGAAGATGTCTCAGAGTTAGACCGCATGGTTGGCTCATTACGAACCTGGCTTAACGCGCAAGGCTTGCTAGAAAAGCTGGAAATTAAGCCACAACCCTTAGCCGAAGAATTACCTGCTATTTTGGAGCGTTTCAAGCCCAGAGCCGAGGAAGCCCAGGTGCAACTTGAACTTCAGCTAGACCCCCAGGCTCAAGAGGTTTTGGCTGACCATAACGCCCTGCGCCACATCTTGAGCAATCTGGTGGATAATGCCTTGCGCTATACCCCCAAAGGTGGCAAAATCAGGCTGATGGGCTGGCTGGGCGAAGGTAACAACAAAGTGGCAAATCGGGTGACACTGGCGGTGTCTGATACTGGCTGTGGCATCGCTTCCGAACACTGGCCGCATCTGTTTGAACGATTTTACCGGGTGGATAAAAGCCGTAGTCGTGACACGGGCGGCACTGGTCTGGGTCTCTCGCTGGTCAAGGATTTGGTAGAGGCGCAGGGTGGGCGGGTTTGGCTCTATAGTCAGGTGGGGCAGGGAACTACGTTCTTTATCTCGCTCCCCAGTAATTCGTAGGGCTAGACCAAAGTGTCTATCCAAATCGCTGGGTCTACCAAAAAAATTTATTCGCCTGGATAAACAGGAGAGGCAGAATATAAAATTCCTGGGCTCTTGGGGGTTGGGCGGTTTAATTATTTATAATCATGCCCCAATTAACTCGCAAGCCCTGGCACAGGTAGCTTCCAGAGTAGTATGGACGGGTATCCCAAATTTAGGTAAGACAATCCGATAATAGGTATCGCCAACCACCCCTGGCTCAATCCCCACCGCCACAGGGCGGGTAACAGAGTCAGCCCCAAAGCGCATGCCGAACCACCAACCTAGCTCGAAGCGAGTAGTGATGGACTGCGCTTCTTTCGGCAACCAGAACAGCACTACATCGGCAGCTAACAGATAGCGGTGCTCCCACTCCACCTGAGCCTCATAGCGACTCAAATAATCCGGGTGGTCGGGTGGCGCAAAACCATCGCGACGACGGGGGTTGAAACAGGTCGCGAAAGTTAAATCCAGCAGTTTTATAGCCTCAGTTTGCCAATCCGCCGCCCCGGTTATTGCCCCCGCCAGAAAAATGCTCGGCTTCTCAAAAGTTTCAGGCTGTTCCGGGGAAGTGTAGGTTATCATTTTTAGCCAAACAAACCCTTTTTCTTTTTTGGTTGGTCGTCGGTCTTGCGCCAGATTCGCAGGGGTAGCTGGGAACTGCGCGACAAATCTAGCAAATCGCCCCGCAACAAAGCCTGATTATGCCCGGTTTGGATATAGCGTAGCCAGCTTCGGGCGTTTGGCCCTTCCTCTCCAGCGGGACAAAGAGTGAAATCCCAATACTCCATCGGGTAGCCGGGACGGGCGTTAACAAAGTTCAGGCTACCATCACGCAGCAACAACCGACCAGGGGAGCGATAGGCAAACATTGTCCAATCGCCCAAACCCCACTGGTTCAAGTCGCAAGGCCACTCGGTAGCCGCGCTATCCGCCAGATAAGCATCCTTCTGTTGCAACAAATGCTTGATTAAATCCCAATCCTTAACCTCACGGGCGATAAAAGCGCGGGCATATTGGGCCGTGTCCGCCTCAACTACCAGATAATCAAGGTCGCCCGTCAAACCGTATATCAAAAATGTAAAATCACTCGAAGCATCGTTGATAGCCGCATCCGCTACCGCCGTCACTACCGCGTTAGCACTGAAACTATCCATCTTAAAGAAAACTGGGTCGTTAACATCGGCCTCTACCGAGTCCCCCAACCTGACCGGGCCACCTAGAATCTGAATGGCAATCGCCGCCTCGTTTACGCCATCCCGGTCAGTATAACTGCCATAATTATTGTAATTTGGATAAGGGTTGCCACCGGGCGGGTTATTGCCATAGGGGTTATTGGGGTTACTCACGGGCCACCTCCTCTAAATAGTTGTCGGTAACATGCGATTGTAAGGATACGATCTTGCGTACCCCATAAGCATCAAGTTAAGGCAAAGCGCGAAGGGTCAAAATAACGCTGAAAGCCCCTTGGCGTATGTTCAGGCATACCATATCATTTAGTCCATTGTCAAGCTCTTACTGAAACCATTTTAATGCCTTCACACGAAACTAACGAAAAAAATATTCTTCTGGGATTACAAAGTAAAAAGGGCGGTTCGCGAACCACCCCTACGAAATTCCCCCATAACGGGCGGGTTGGAAACCACGCCCTTACCAGGATTCCCTCATTATTCGGCACTCGTTACTCGTTACTTTCTTTCCCGTCCCCCAACCCCCGACCCCTATCCCCCGTTTTTAGACCGTGCCGAAAATCACCAGAATTAGCGTATCCCCCACCTGTAACTTCTTCTCAAGGTCGGGGTCGCCGAGATTTTTAAGTCCTGCGGCATCCACCGGGCCAATCGTCTCCACAATAACCAAATCCTTATTATTACTCTTGATAAACCCGGTAGCCTGCACCTTTAGCGAACTGGTAGTCTGGTTTTGCGTACCGTTAGGAACCGGGCTATAACCAGCTCCCTTAAGCTTCTGGGCATAAAAATCCTGAATTTTGGCGGGGGCATCTTTGGTAGTAAAGGCCAGATATTTGGCATCCTTCACCCGATTCTGAAGACTGCCCGCAAACTGAGTACGAAACTGAGTGCTAAGCTCAAGCGCGGTTGCGCCAGTATAGGCCGGAACCGGGCCAGTCGTACCGGGTTGAAGCTCGGCGGCAACGGCAGGAGTGACAAATTTTACCTTTAGCTGACCCGTGCAAGCCGTATCAGGACTACGGAGCGGGTTCAGCAAGAAAGCCTGCGCCACCTTCAGCGAACAATCCGAGGCCAGCACTGCCCCGTGCCCCAGCCCGGGAAACTCCACAAAATAGCTTCGGCCCAACGCTTTGGCGGTATCCTGCCCATTGCTGGGCGGAGTAATCGGGTCAAACTCCCCGGCGGTAATCAGCGTTGGCAAACTACTTTTGACCAGCTCATTCTCCACCGGGTTAGCTTTTTTGGCGGGCCAGTTCTGGCAAACCCCAAAAACACTTAAAGTTTCGGGCAACATCACCCGGCTCAGTTCCGGCAACACCGCTTTGGCGTTAGTTTCGGCCTTGTCGGTCTTGGCAAAAGGATAATCCTCGCCACACTCCACCGAATAATACATTCCGTAGCTGGTGGTTCTATCAAACAAAATATAGCTCAGGAGACTTTGCCAGAGGTCGTTATTACCACTCTGCACCTGACTAATCAGGCTCGGCAGGGCCGGAATAACCTGACTGGAATAAAGTAGTTGGGCGATAGTGTTAGTCAACAAATCGCCATTCGCCGCCACATCGTAGACCTTATCCGAATTAATATCCTTAACCTTGAGGGTCAGAGGGGTAGTATTAAGTTGGGCTACCGCTTTGGAAAAGGTATCCTTGAGGTTTGGAAAAGCCTTGTTGCAAGTTTCGTCAGCCCCACAGCTATCAAACAGCTTGTTAAAAGCCCGGTCAAAGTTAACAATATTGTCGGTGGGGTCGGCCTGGGGCGGGTAAGTCGAGTCCAGAATAACGCTGCGGACGGTCTGGGGATAGTCGCGCATCACCGTCAGAGCCAGCCGCGTGCCATAGGAAACGCCATAAATGTTCATCCGACCATAGTTCAGAGCCACCCGCAAGTCGTTAACATCCCCGGCACTCTCGGCACTGGTATAGGCCGCCAGATTTATCCCTTGCTTGGTCAGGCGGTCTTGACAGGCGGCGGCTTCGCTATTACTGCGGGCGGTTGCTTCTTCGGCGGTTTCGATTTTGTTCAGATTATTATAAAAGCCTTCTTCCATTTCGGTGCAAAAAAGGTTAGGTTGAGCGTAAAGGGTGCCGCGCTGGTCAAGGAAAACCAGGTCGTAATTTTGTAGCAAGGCTTGATACTGTTTCCCGGCAAAGATATTAATCAGGACTTCGACTGTGCCACCCGGCCCGCCCTGCAAAACTACCAGGGCCTCAGCGTTGGTTTTGCTGCTTTTCATGATGCCCACCGGGAGTTTGAGGGTTTTACCTTCGGGCTTGCTATGTTCCTCTGGCACGGTCAGGAAGCCACATTTCAGGTTTCCGGCATCCACCACGCTCTTATCCAGTTTTTGGAAGGGGCAACTGGCCGTTTCATATTTCGCTACAATTTTGGGGGTAGCGGTGGCGGCGGGGGTGGCAGTCGCAGCGGCGGTGGGGGCGGGCGCGGTAGTGGGGGTGGAGGTTTGGAGGGGCGGGATGGCGGCACTATCGTCCTCCCCACAGGCCGCTAATATCAGACTTAATAGCACCAACCAAACCACACTCAAGCCAAAAACCGATAATTTCCTGTTACGCATTAAAATACCCACTCCTGTTAGCCTAATATAAAAGATTTCCTGAAAATATCCTTATAAAATATCTCTATTCATAACTTACACCCGCTATCTTACAACTGGATTAATTTCCGTCTCCCATTTGTTTGCCCAACCTTACAGCCCTGTAAGATAGGGATTGTCGGTTGTCAGTTGTCGGTCGTCGGAAAATATTCACAAGGATAGACAGGATGAATAGGATGTTAGAAATTCGGAAATCGAAAATCGGACAACCCAGTAGGAGCAGGCTCTGTCCTGCGATGATTTATCGGACGACGGAGCGTCCTCCTACGAATTCGTTCCCAATACCGGGCGGTTCGCGAACCACCCCTACGAATTTCCCAACCCCCGTTAACACTTCGGTGGGGCGGCATCGCTAATTTTGAAGGAATAGAACAGGATAGCCTGGACGCGGTTGTCCACCTTAACCCCCGGCTCGACGGTCTTGAACTGGACACGGTTAGGGCCGGGTTGCAGAGTCAGTTTGATTTGGAGCTTGGCGCGTTGCGGGCTGACCGAAAGCTCCTGCACCAACTTATACTCCTTACTTTCGGGGTTGGGCTGTTGCAAGAGTTGGAGGAGGCGGGGCTGCTGCCAGCTTTCAGCCTCGGTATCCAGCAGCACACTCAGGGGCTGACTGGTGGGATTGAAGAAATTAACCTCGGCATTACCGTCCATCCAGCGATAAACCTCACCCATATCGTTAATCAGCCGCTCGTTCCAGCCGCCCAACCGCCCCGGCAAGACCGCCTTTGTCCCGCAAGCTTTGGTCGCGCCCGGTAAATCCGCCACCTGCCAGATAAGCAGGTCATCATCCTCAAAGTTGGGGGGCGTATCTTTGAACACCGAGCGGATATACTCAAGCTGACCCTGCTCGTAAACCGCGCTCACGTTATAGGCCCGCAGATTTTTATGATAAATGACATAGCGCAAATTATAATAATTTAGCACGGCGGCGGTGTTATCGAGGGTCGCCGGGTCGAAAATATCACGAGGGCGGGTGGAGGGGTAGTTACTCCGCAGCTCCTTGACACCGGGGGTCAGGGCAAAGGGATAGGCCAACTGTCGGGCGGTGTAACCTCCTACCATCGGCTTTTTGTAGAAAGTCTGGTTGAACATAGCCAGTGAGTCCGCCGCGTCTGGCAAATCTATCACCGCAAAATTATACCGACTGGCTTGAATTTGTTGGAAGAACTTGGAAGGCGCGGCATTATCCAGCGTGCGGGGCAAGGGCTGCAAAAATTCCAGGAAAATTAGCCCCGCCGCGATTATCGGCACAAACCCGGCAAAGCGTACTATGCGTTTATTTTCCTGCAACCGGGTCACCCCAAAGGCCACCAGCACCGCCAGCATTAGCACCACCACAATTATCGCTACTAAAGGGATACTGGCAATATCGCCAAAGGGCAAGGCATATAGCAAGCGGTTAGGAGTGGGCAAACCGTTCTCAGCATCGGCGGTGGTCGCCAGCACTTTATCCTTGACCACAAATTTCAGGGTTGGGCCTAGCGAAAGCTCGACAAAGAGCAGAGCCGCCAGCCCCCACAGCCAGACCCGCCGAAAATTGGTTATCAGACCAAATAACCCTAATGCCAGCACTACAAAGCCCAAAAATAGCCCCTGATAATCCGAATCAGCCCGCGCCCCGAACAGACCCCAGACCGCCGATGAACCCGGCTTGATAAAATCGGTCAGGGCGGCGGAGTTATACCACAAATCAAAGAGGGGTTGCTTACCAATATTTTGCTCGCCACCCACAGAATTCGCCGTCCGCAGGATTATCGGCGACAGCAGAAGCCCCGCCCCTGCCAGCGTGCCAACCCCCCGCAGCACCACCCCGCGCCACGCCTTGCGTTGTTGATAAAGCTGATACAAGAACAGCAGACCGCCCAAAATCAGGCCGTAATAGGCGTAATACCAGCTCGTTAGCGACATCGCCACGAAACAGACGATTGTGCCCAGCGCGTTCCAACGCCAGTTCTCGCCGCGCAGGGTTTTGAGGTAGCATAATATATAGAAGGCGAACCAGAAAGTCGGCAGCAAATCCAGTTGCCCCAGATTTTGCCACAAGCCCACCAACGGGCAGAAACCATAGATAACCCCCGCCACAAAAGCTGCCCAATAGTTACCCGTCAGATAGCCGGCCAAGAGGTATGCGGCATAGGCCGAAATCGCCGAGGACAAAATGATAAACAGGTTAAAGGTGGCGACCAGCCCGAAAACCAGTTGGAAGGGTATCGAGATTACCCCGGTGGCGACGTTAAGCGCGTCCAGCAGCAAATCCACCCGTTGGGGATAATAGATGTAGTCGGTGTAAAACGGCAGTTCATGCAAGTCCCACAGGCTGAATTTGACCCACCAGGTGT